>Ga0209491_10000112_pt1 | contig 141654 bp, 126 predicted proteins | sample BON02_FD_187213 | JGI IMG/M metagenome (GOLD analysis project Ga0209491, IMG submission 187213) | Freshwater microbial communities from Lake Bonney liftoff mats and glacier meltwater in Antarctica - BON-02 (SPAdes) (version 2) | ecosystem: Environmental > Aquatic > Freshwater > Ice > Glacier... | reverse complement strand
TCATGCGTTCGGTTCGAGCCTTCATCGGGGTGAGACCTCCAGTTCATTCGTCGGACGGGTAACCCGTCGGCGACTACTCCCGGCTCGTTTCCACTGCGACTACTATGCTCTCTGCTGACTCCTGCGGGTGCTCCGGGCGCGTTACCGCGTCCAGTGCTGCCTGTTTGACCAGACCGCTTCACCCGCAGGTCTCCCCGGATAATGACATCAACTTCCCTCGCACGAGCGCACCGTCTACCCTACATCCTGAACCATAGGACTTTGTCATGTGGTGGTGACTCGTCCCAGATGCTAAGCCTTTTACGATGTTCCTGTATGTCGCCCCGCGAGTTTGCCTACGGCTTCTTTCAGACCCAGCCTCGCGGCTACGCCCTTGCCCTCGGCTAGTGCTTTTGTTGATCTGACTTTCCTTTCGGTATTTCATTTATTTGGTTCTATGCACAGAGGACTTAAACCTCATCAGTCGATGCCCATGCCGGGCATACACCGGTCAGTCCGATACAAGGAGGGCCAGCGCACCCTCTGCGGCGTATGAATCGCTACTCACTGGCCCCTCCTGCCTCACTTGAAACGTTCGCAGAAATTGAAAATTGACACGTGTTGCAGGCGTGCTACGTTAAGCGGCGATGAATAAGACAGCCACAGTTCATGCACGGATGGATCAGGAGACCAAGGAATTGTCGGAGGGAGTATTGAAGCAGATCGGCATGAGTCCTACCGATGCCGTGCGACTACTTTATCGCCAGATTGCGTTGCGAGGTGAATTCCCACTTGAATTGCGTGTTCCCAATGCATTAACCGCAAAGACCCTCAACGACAGCGACAAGGACATCGATATTGAGAGCTTTGATTCTCTCAATGACCTCCAAGCTAGTTGGAGTTGATGATGAAGTTTTCTCAGACTGGACAGTTCAAAAAGGATATCAAGCTACAGATCAAACGAGGAAAAGATCCCCGTAAAGTTACGGAATTATTGCATTACCTTCTGGACGAGGAGGATCTCCCTGAAAGCTATCTAGATCATCCGTTGAAGGGAAACTGGAAGGGTCGGAGAGATTGCCACCTCGAACCCGATTGGATACTAATTTACCGTCTGTCTAAGGGCGAGATCCGGCTTGAGCGAACGGGTAGCCACAGCGACCTTTTCTGAAATGCAAGCAGACCCAAGGAGTCAGACTTTGCACATTGCACAGGGATGAAAATCCGTTAAGGAAGGAACCATGGCTCGTAAACTACGTTTGGAATACGAAGGTGCCTGTTACCATGTGATAAATCGGGGCAACTACCGAACGGCGATATTCACAAAACAAGGCGTGAGGAATTCGTTCATGGATTGCCTGAATTAAGCGGCGAAAAATCAGGTGGGGTGGTGCATGCGTAATGCATGATGTCGAATCGCTATCACTTGGCGATTGAAACCCTACAGGCTAACTGGGTCAAAGGCATGACGGGGCTGCAGGCGACTTTTGCCCTGCGGTTTAATCGCTTCCGAAAAGAAACCGTCCATCTCTTCCAAGACCGCAGCAAGAGTTTTGAGTCGTCGGATTGGCATGATGGCGAAGCGATGAAACTGAAGCGGATTTGTGCAAAGTGCAATCGAGCCAACGCTCAACTATTGGTCCTCGAAATTTGTTCAAATTTGTTCCCCTCTCTCCAAGAGTTGGAGACATGAAGATAAGCCCGATTTCGAGACGCTTCGTTGCAATCCTCGTGGCGCTAGTTTCGTCGACTCTGGCGTGGGCCCAAACAGCGACCTTTGAAACGTCCTCGCCCAGTTATTCGTCCTTTGGCGGTTCGGCGACCTTCGATATTTCTTTTGATTATACCGGTCAAAGTCTGTCGACGATGGGGGTGAACATACAGCTCCCAAACGGATGGAGCTTCGCGAGTTCCTCCGGCTCCAATGTGCCCCCTATCGGGCCAAACGCCGGCACCACCGTAAGTGCTGAATTTGCTTACTTTTCGGTTCCCTCCAATTCGATCAGTTTTTCCGTGATCCTCAACTACGCCTCAGGCCTGACGGGCGAACAGGAAATAAAGGGGAATATTCTCTATAAAGTATCCGGCAATAGCACCTCACTGGAAGCGGCCTTGGGACCGGTCGCCATCGCGGCAGCAACTCTGCCTGCCTTCAATACTCAGCCGGAATCAATCAATGTGAATGAAGGCTCGTCGGCCAATTTCTCTGCCACTGTGACCAGCTTCCCCTCCCCCACCCTGCAATGGCAAAAGAACGGCATGAACATCAGTGGAGCGACCAATTCCACCTTTGTAATTTCACCGGTTTCCGTCGCCGATGCGGGGTCCTACACCTTAGTTGCGACCAACAGCGCGGGATCAGCCACCAGCTCTCCCGCGGAGCTCACCGTTACCGACTCTCCCCCCGTCATCACGTCTCAACCCGCCGCCAGAACGGTCACTGAGGCAGGGAATACGTCCTTCATCGTCACGGCGACCGGGACCGGACCGCTTTTCTACCAATGGCGTAAGGGCGGGGTCGATATTCCCGACCAAACTTCGGCCACGCTGTCCCTCACCAACGTGCAAACTACCGATGCCGGCAGCTATGATGTGATCATATCCAATGTGGTTGGGTCAGTCACCAGCGCGGTGGTCACCCTAACCGTGCAGGTTCCGGCATCAATCAGCACTCAACCCCTTTCCCAGACCGTGGTCGCTAGCACTAGCGTAAGTTTCTCCGTGGTTGCGACCGGCGATCCAGCGCCAACCTATCAATGGCGCAAGGACGGCAGCAACTTGACGGGACAGACCTCCTCCACTCTCGATTTAAACAATGTGGATCTGGCCGAAGCGGGCGACTACGACGTCGTGATCACCAATGCCGTCGGTAGCCTCACTTCCGAATCCGCCACGTTGACGGTGCGGGTGCCGGTCACCATTACAACTCAACCTCAATCTCAAACCCTCTCAGAGGGCGCGACCCTCAGCTTAAACGTGGGTGCAGGCGGCTTCCCTGCGCCGACTTATCAATGGCGCAAGGAGGGCATTCCAATTTCCGGAGCGACCGCCTCCAGCTACACCAAAATGGGGGTAATCGAAACCGACGCCGGCACTTACGACGTAGTGATTTCCAATGTAGTGGGGGAAGTGACAAGTTCCCCTGCGGGGCTCACCGTTAATGTCGCCCCCTCGATCACGGCTCAGCCAAAAGCTAAAACTATTATCGAAGGAGCAAATACCTCGTTTAGCGTCACGGCTATCGGGACCGGACCGCTTTCATTCCAGTGGCGCAAGGGCGGGGGCGAAATCTCGGGCCAAACAGCTACCTCCTTGTCTCTCCCCAACGTGCAAACCGCCGATGCCGGCAGCTATGATGTCGTCATATCCAATGTGGTGGGTTCGGTCATCAGCGAAGCGGTCAACCTGACCGTGCAGGTGCCGGTATCAATCAGCACCCAGCCCCTTTCCCAAACCGTCGTCGCCAACACCAGTGTGAGCTTCTCTGTGGTCGCGACCGGCGATCCGGCGCCAACCTATCAATGGCGCAAGGACGGCACTGCCTTGACCGGGCTGACTGCCTCGACCCTCTTTTTTGGCAGTTTGAATCTGGCCGATGCGGGCGACTACGACGTGGTGGTCACCAATGCCTTCAGTATCGTCACTTCCGACTCCGCCACTTTGTCGGTGCAAGTGCCGGTCAGCATCACCACCCAACCTCAGTCCCAAACCCTCGACTGGGGGCAGACATTGACCCTGTCCGTCGAAGCCCACGGTTTTCCCGCTCCCACCTACCAGTGGCGCAAAAACGGCAACGCGATCTCGGGGGCGACCGCCAATAGTTACACCAAAACCGATCTGGTCGACGACGACGCCGGCAGCTTCGACGTCGTGATATCCAATGTCGTCGGCGACGTGACGAGTGACGCCGCCAACGTCACTATTAAGTCCACCCCAGTGATCAGTGCTCAGCCGGAGGGGGGCGTTTTTCACACCGGCGGCAGTTTCGATCTGACCGTGCAAGCCAGCGGCGCGAGCCCGCTCTCGTATCAATGGCGCAAGGCAGGCGCGGACGTGGTCGGGGCGACGAGTGCCTTGCTTTCGTTTGCCAGTCTGGCGCTGGATGATGCCGGCGCCTACGACGTCGTGGTAACGAATCCCGTGGGGGCCACCACTTCGCAAGTTGCAGCCCTCACGATAGTCGAATTGGCCGGAACTCACTCCTACGCTGGCAAGGGCTATCGAGCCGGCAAAATTTTAACGATTAACAACACGATCACCTATGCCGGAGCTTTGGCGACTTTTGGATGGTCGGTGATTCCACCAGATGCGGTCAATGGTCAGCAGTGGACATTCGACGCCAGCAGTGGCAGCGCCGGTGAGGTGGCCCCGCAGTCGGGGGATACCGATTTGTTCGAATGGGCCTGGACCGGCACACCCGCGAGTCCCATCGAGTTCTCCTACTCATTGGACGTGCCGGGCAATGCGGATCGGGAACAGATTTTGACAGGGGTATTGCGGGCGAGAATCACCGGTATTGAATTTGAGACGATGGTGACCCCTGACCCATTGGCGGTGCCGGTTGCGCCCGCGACGCATGACGCCGATATCGATCAGGACAACGAGTTCAGCCTTTCCGAGTTATTGCGAGTGATCGAACTCTACAACACTAGAGAAGGCACCAAACGCACCGGAATCTACCACCCGGACGGGACTGGTGTTGATGGATTCGCCACGGGACCAGAGCCCGAGGAGTGAGTGAGTCAAGCCACGTGCCGGAGTGAAATTCGGCGCGGTCTGGGGATTGAGGAACGGAGAGTCTCCGCCGTCCAAGATACGGAAACTAGCCGATACTTATGCGGGTTTTACACCCCAAGCGTCTACCCAAAAATCGCGCTCACGCGTTTGAATATTCTCGAAAACGGCCCGCTCCAAATACGCGTTTAACTCTTGGGGGGGGAACATTTGGCGATATGGGTCGGCCGCTCCATGGGTTCAAACGAGGTGCAATGCTGTTCAAAATACTTCCTGCCGTTCTCCGTCGTGATGCTGATATAATCGACCTAACAATCAAATATTGGTCCTCGAAATTTGTTCCCATTCTCTCCAAGAGTTGGAGCTATGAAGATTAACCCGATTTCGAGACGCGTGGTGGCAATCCTCGTGGCATTAGTTTCGTCGACCCTAGCAGCCTGTCGGACTTAGAAACGAATCTCAATAAGACGGTCTCGAAGGTGCCTCAGTCTCAATCCAATCACTTCGCGGCGAACTTTGAAGTCATCCTTGAGCCTATAGATCGCTTCGAGGGGTTAAGTCCGACAAGCTCCTAGCGTGGGCCCAAACAGCGTCGCTTGAAACGTCCTCCGCCTTTTATTCGCCCGCTGGAGGTTCGGCGACCTTCGACCTTTCTTTTGACTACGCTGGTCAAAGTTTGTCGACGATGGGGGTCGACATCGCGCTTCCCCCCGGCTGGAGCTTCGAAAGTGCCTCTGGTTCCAATGTGCCCCCCATCGGGCCCAAACTAGGAACCACCGTAAGTGCTGAATTTGCTTACTTTTCGGTTCCCTCCAATTCGATCAGTTTTTCCGTGACCCTCAACTACACCGCAGGCCTGACGGGCGATCAGGAAATAGCGGGAATGATACTTTACAAGATATCCGGGGACAGCACCGGATTGGAAGCGGCACTCGGACCAGTCGCAATCGCTGAGGCAATAGCGCCTACCTTCGATACTCAGCCTGAATCCGCTAATGTGAATGAAGGCACATCGGCCAACTTCTCCGCCACCGTGACCGGGGTCCCTACTCCCACTCTACAGTGGCAGAAGAACGGCACCAACGTCAGCGGCGCGACCAGTTCAACCCTTGGCATTTCACCAGTATCCGCCGCCGATGCCGGAACCTACACCTTGGTTGCGACCAACAGTGAAGGAACCGCCACCAGCTCCGCCGCGGAGCTCACCGTCAATGTCGCCCCGAGCATCACGACCCAGCCGGTAGCAAAAACGGTAACCGCGGGAGAAAATACCTCGTTCAACGTCACGGCGACCGGGACCGGACCGCTTTTCTACCAATGGCGTAAGGGCGGGGTCGATATTCCCGATCAAACTTCGGCCACGCTGTCCCTCACCAACGTGCAAACTACCGATGCCGGCAGCTATGATGTCGTCATATCCAATGTGGTCGGCCCCGTCACCAGTGCGGCGGCGAGCTTGACCGTGCAGGTGCCAGTAGCGATCAGCACCCAACCTCTTTCCCAGACCGTAGTCGCTAGCACCAGCGTGAGCTTCTCCGTGGTCGCGACCGGCGACCCGACGCCAACGTATCAATGGCGCAAGGACGGCAGCACCTTGGCGGGACAGACTTCCTCTACCCTCGATTTGAGCAATGTTGATCTGGCCGATGCGGGCAACTACGACGTCGAGGTCACCAATGCCGTCGGCAGTCTCACGTCCAACTCCGCCACGTTGACCGTGCAGGTGCCGGTGACCATAACCACCCAACCACAATCTCAAACCCTCGCCACCGGTGACACCCTGAACCTGTCCGTCGGAGCCGATGGAAATCCAGCTCCCACTTTCCAATGGCGCAAAGATGGCAACGCGATCTCCGGGGCGACGACCGCCAGTTACTCCAAACCAGATCTGATCGAAGCCGACGCTGGCTCCTACGATGTCGTGGTATCAAACGTAGTCGGCGACGTCACGAGTGCTGCCTCCACCATCATCATTCAGTCGTTTCCGGTGATTACCGGTCAGCCCCAATCGGGCGTCTTTCTGGCCGGCGGCGGGGTCGATTTGGCCGTCCAAGCCGGCGGAGCGGATCCTCTTTCCTATCAATGGCGCAAGGCAGGATCGGACGTAGCTGGCGCGACGAGTTCCACGCTTTCGTTTGCCAGCCTGACCCTAGATAATGCCGGCAACTATGACGTCGTGGTGACGAATCCCGCCGGATCCGTCACTTCACAAGAGGCAGCCCTCACGGTAGTCGAGTTGACCGGAACTCACACTTACGGCGGCAAGGGTTATCGGCCCGGCAAGGTGCTCACCATTAACAACACGATCACGTATTCCGGAGATTTGGCGAGTTTTGGGTGGTCGGTGATTCCACCAGATGCGGTCAGTGGTCAGAAGTGGACGTTTGACGGCAGTGGCGGCAGCGCCGGTGAGGTGGTTCCCATGTCGGGAGATACCGACTTATTCGAGTGGGATTGGACCAGCACGCCGGCGAGTCCCATCGAATTTTCCTACACCTTAAATGTGCCGAGTAATGTGAACGGGGATCAGAATTTAGCTGGAGTGCTGCGGGCCAGAGCCTCCGGCACTGAGTTGGACACGATGGTAAATCCTGACCCCTTGACCGTACCGGTTGCACCCGCGACGCATGACGCCGATTTCGATCAGGACAACAAGTTCAGTCTTTCCGAATTATTGCGGGTGATCGAACTCTACAACACTAGGGAAGGCACCAAACGCACCGGAACCTACCATCCAGATGGCACCAGTGTTGATGGATTCGCCCCGGGACCGGAGCCCGAGGAGTGAGTTAACCACGCCACCCGCCGGAGTGAAATCCGGCGCGGATTGGGGAATTGAGGGTCACCGAGAGCCTCCGTCTTCCAAGATACGGTGGGGCTAACTGATGCTTAGGCTGGTTTTACTCCCCAAGCATCTACCCAGAGATCGCGCTCGCGCGTCTGGACATTCTCGAAACCGGCCCGCTCCAAATACGCGTTCAACTCCTGAGGGGTTGAGCATTTGGCGATATGGGTCGGTCGCTCCATCGGCTCAAACGACGTGCAGTGCTGCTCGAAATACTTCCAGCCATTTTCCGTCGTAAGGCTGATGTTATCGCACCAGAATCGCCCGCCCGGCCGGAGCACTCGGAACGCTTCTTGCACGTAACGGTAGCGATCCCATTCATCGAGGTGCATGAATACGACCGTGGAATACACCACATCTGCCGAAGCATCGGCGAGTGGCTTCAAATCATGGCCCGAAACTTCAATCGCCCGGGCATTGGCATACGCTGTCAATCGGCGGTTGGCGTATTCCACCATCGAGCCCGAAGCATCGCAGCCGATCCAATCCTTCACCAAACTCGCGAGCCCCTTGCCCACTCGGCCCACCCCACAGCCGATTTCAACCATCTCGTCCGTCGGTTCGATCCCCACCGTTGCTCGGATCACATTGACCGCATGAACCGCCGTCGCGTCTAACTCCACCTCGTCTCGCGTGCCTCCCACGTAGAGGAATGCATCCTCCGGAGTTTGTGAGAGCTCGTTCCAAGTAGATTTGTAGTCGGCACGGGATGGCATGGTCGATAAAACCAATCACCCGCCCGAATCGCGTCAATCTCCGTCACATCTGAGCCTTGCCACTCGCGGTGCTCAATGTTTCGGTCAGGTTCCGACCCAATCGCCATGTCAAAAACACTGCTCGTTACCGGCTCATCCGGACTCATTGGATCAGAAGTCTGCGTTTATTTCGCTCGCGAACTCGGCTACACGGTTCACGGCGTGGACAACAACCAACGCGCCGTGTTCTTCGGTCCCCAAGGCGATACCCGCTGGAATCAGGCTCGCCTGACCGAGGGTCTGCCCGGATTCGTGCATCACGAAGTCGATATTCGCGACCGCCCCGCCGTCCTCGCGTTGCTCAAATCGGTTAAACCGGACGTCATTGTCCACACGGCCGCTCAACCTTCCCATGACCGGGCCGCCGCCATTCCCTTCGACGATTTCGATACCAATGCGGTCGGCACGCTCAACCTCCTCGAAGCCACGCGTCAGGCCTGCCCGGAGTCACCTTTCGTGCACATGAGCACCAACAAGGTCTACGGAGACGCTCCCAATCGTATCGATCTCGCCGAGCTCGAAACCCGCTGGGACTACGCCGATCCCGCTTACGCTCACGGCATCGCCGAGACGTTTTCCATCGATCAATCCAAACACTCCCTGTTCGGCGCATCGAAAGTCGCCGCCGATGTGATGGTGCAAGAATACGGCCGTTATTTCAACATGCCCACCTGCTGCCTTCGCGGCGGTTGCTTAACTGGCCCCAACCATACGGGCGTCGAACTCCACGGGTTCTTGTCCTATCTGGTTAAGTGCAACCTCGAAGGTCGCGAATATCGCGTGTTCGGCTACAAGGGGAAACAGGTCCGCGATAACATCCACTCGCTCGACGTCGCCCGGTTCATGGCCGCCTTCGTCGAAGCTCCCCGCCCCGGCGAGGTCTACAATCTCGGTGGCGGTAAGGATAACTCCTGCTCGATCCTCGAGGCCTTCAAGATTGCCGAAAAATTCTCCGGGCGAATACAGGTTCACACTTACGTCGATGAGAACCGCATCGGAGACCACATTTGTTATTACTCCGATTTACGGAAGATGCGGGAACAGTATCCGAGTTGGGATATCTCAGTATCACTAGAGGAAACCATTCGGCAGATTGTCGAGGCTTGGCGGACTCGTTCCAAAACCTAGCCTCTCCTCGATTCCCGACCAGCGACCGTCATGCAATTTCCCCAACTCCGATTGTCGCTTTTCTTCTGCCTGGTCCTGCTGTTGAGCAGCGCGGCCCCGCTCTCCGCGTTATCCGTGGTCGTGCCCACTTTCTCCGACTTGGTCACGAAATCCGACCAAATCGTGCGAGGTCAGGTCGTTCGGGTAGAAAGCCGGCGGACGACCAACGCCGCGGGCTACGAGCTCATCAAAACGTTTGTAAGCATCCGCCCGACCGAAATACCCAAAGGCGAATCAAGTTCGGCCGTGGTGCTATCGTTTTTGGGTGGCAGCGTGGCCGGGGAAAAATTCGAAGTTCCCGGTATGCCCAAGTTTAAGAAAGGCGACCGCGCTTGGTTTTTCATTAAAGGCAACGGCAGCACCCTTTGCCCCTTAATCTCCGGGCCCCACGGAGCCTACCGCGAAGTAAAAGATCCGACGACAAATGAGCTCCGGGTCGTCCGCTACGACGGCAGCGCCATGGCGTCCCCCGAAGCCATCGAACGGCCCCCCGTTAACCAGGATAGTGTTCGTTCACTTTCCGCATCGCCGCCCTTAACTCCGGCAATCTTTCGCGCCGCTATCTATCGCGAATTGGATCGTCTCCCTCCCCCCCTCCTTCAGCAACCGTGATGCGCCTGTCCTATTCTTCTATCTGCCGAATCGCTTGCATCGCGCTGACGGCCTGCGGGCTACTGATTCCGAGATCGCGGGCTTTTGACGTTTACTCCTTCGCCTGGCCTTCCGGAACCGTGACTTTCCAGGTAAATTTGGACACCGGCGAGGCCCCCGCCGTCCCCCCGCAACGTCTGATGGATGGCACCACCCGTTGGAGCGTCGTATTTTCCAACGCCTTGGCGCAGTGGAATACCCACCTCGTTCGCACGCAATTGGCGGCGACGCCTCTCATCGATACCCCCTCTTCCCCCAACGGGATTAATGAGGTCTTTTTCGCAAATAATATTTACGGCGAGGACTTCGGCGAAGGGGTGCTGGCGGTCACGCTCCCTCGTCCATCCCGTCAAAATCCGTCTCGGTTTTCCGAGTCCGACATCATCTTCAACAGCACGAGAAACTGGAATTCGTACCGCGGCGAACGCCAGTTTGCCACTGATTTTCGCCGGGTAGCAATCCACGAGATCGGACACGCCATTGGTCTCGATCACCCGGACGAAGCGGGGGAGCCTCAAGAGGTTGAGGCCGTCATGAATTCCAGTGTTTCGGATACTGACAACCTCGCCGCTGACGATATCGCCGGGGCATTTTCTCTCTACGGCCGGGCTCTCCCTCAGCCCACGATCTCTTCGGTCTCTGCTTCGCAAAGCGTGCATGTCGGTGACCTCGTCGATTTTTCCTTCGAAATCGACGGCCAGGCGCCTCCCGCCGAGAAGACGATTGAATTGGGCTACTTTTGGTTCTTCGAGGGCCTCGGCGGTGAAGAAGACTACCTCTTTACCTATGATGATCCCGTGCTCGACCTCGGTCTCGCCCAAACCTTCGACGCCGGCACCTACACCATTCTCGTCGAAAACCCCGATGGCAGTGATTTCAAAGACATCGAGTTGGAAGTCGCCGCCGTGGCGAACACTCCCGCGACGAGCATGGCCAATCTCTCGACCCGCGCCTTTGCCGGATCGGACAGTAAAGCGCTCACCGTCGGTTTCGTTATCCAAGGAGATAGTCCCCAACGCGTCTTGATCCGTGCCGTCGGTCCTACGCTTGGAGAAGCCCCCTTCAACCTCCCCGGCGTGCATCCCAACCCCAAACTCACCCTGCAGACCCCCACCGGAACCGTCATTCAAACGAACGACGATTGGGCCACCGCCAACGCTACTCCTGCCTCGGAGATCGCGAACGCATCGGCCACCGCCGGTGCGTTCGCTCTCTCCGGAGACTCCAAGGACGCCGTGATTATCGCCACTTTGGATCCCGGCGTCTACACGGCTAGGGTATCCGGCGACAACGGTGCCGAGGGTTTAGTCATCGTCGAGGCCTACGACATCGATAAATCCGGCGGTAACAGTCGCTTAGTGAATCTCTCGACCCGGGGCTTCGTGGGCACGGATTTATCTGTGATGGTAGCGGGACTGGTGGTCGAAGGCCCCGGTCCGCGCACTTACCTATTGAGAGCAGTCGGCGATACGCTCGGAAATTTTGGTATCAGTGATTTCCTCGATGACACCGTGCTGACCCTATTTCGAGGCACAGAACAAGTGCGCTTTGTCGACGACTGGGACGATCCCGCGCAACATCAACCCATGTTGATCGAGGCGATGCGGGAACTCGGCGCATTTCCACTGACCGATCGACAGGAATCAGCCCTTAAAATCACGCTATTCCCCGGTCTCTACACCCTCAAAATCTCCGGTTTCGACGACACCGAGGGGGTTGCTCTCGTCGAAGCCTATGAATTCCCTGAGTGATGCGCAGAGCAGGAGGGACTTTGACAATTTATCGAAACCAAACTGATGATTCCTCATCAGTCCTTCCCGGCTACCTCCCAGTATGATCCGCCCTCTCACCGTTTTTATCGCCAGCCTCACCTTCGGGACTTTCCTCGCGGGCCAGACTCCGCCGGCCCCCTCTCCCTTTGTGAGACCTTCGAACGGCACCGCTGCGGCCAAACCTGTTGCCGATCAACCCAACCATCTTGCCCTCAGCGGTATCACCTCACTCGGAGGCACCACCCTCGTTTGCATCACCGTCGTCGCCGAAAAACGAAGCCACTGGATCAAAGTCGGCGAGTCCGCCGCTCGCATTCACGTCCTCGGTTATGACTCTCAATCCGGGCAAGTGAGGATTAAGTATAATGGGCAAACCTTCAATCTTGAGCTGACCAAACCCAACTTCGACCCTGCGGCCATTTCCCGCTACTCGCCCGTTCCTTCCGGGCCATTGCCCATCGCCACCGTCGCGCTCTCGGTCGCCGTCACCAATGAGCAAAAAGAAGCGGAAGCCCGCCACCTCGTCAGTGACTTGCTCGAAATCGGCATAATTCAGCGCGAAGCCTATCGGCGAGCTGAACGGGGGCTGCCGCCTGAGGGTGAGGAAGAGAAGGAACCCTGATCCTGATCAGGTAGGCCGCAAAACTCGTGCGGTGCGGTCGACGAATTTTCCTCTTTCTACCCCTGCTCCCCTGCGCTTCCCTCTTCCCCAATGAAAATTTTGATTACGGGTGTATGCGGATTTGTCGGGAGTTCGGTTGCGCGCGCCCTGATTGCCGCCGACCGCACCGTTGATATCATCGGTCTCGATAACTTCATTCGCCCCGGCAGTGAGACAAATCGCGATAGTCTCAAATCTCTCGGGATCAAAATATTCCATGGCGATATTCGATCCGCCTCCGATCTTGAGAGTCTACCGAGTGTCGATTGGGTCATTGATGCCGCCGCCAATCCCAGCGTGCTCGCTGGGGTCGATGGCAAGACCAGTTCAAGGCAACTCATTGAGCACAATCTCAATGGCACGATAAATTTGCTCGAATTCTGCAAAGCTCAGCGCGCCGGCTTCACCCTCCTCAGCACCAGTCGAGTCTACTCGATCCCTCCTCTGGCCGATCTCAAAGTTGAAATCCATCGCGGTGCCTTTCGCCCCGATCCCGCCGGCGGTTTACCCGCGGGAATAACCGCCGCCGGCGTGGATGAGTCTTTCTCCACCCAAGCACCCGTCTCACTCTACGGCTCCACCAAACTCGCCAGTGAAGCGCTGGCCCTTGAATACGGCCTCACTTTCGATTTTCCGGTTTTTATTAATCGTTGCGGCGTGATGGCGGGAGCTGGTCAGTTCGGCCGTCCCGACCAAGGTATTTTTGCCTTCTGGCTCAACAGCCACCTTCGTCAACGCCCGCTGAAATACATCGGATTCGATGGTCACGGCCATCAGGTGCGAGACTGCCTGCACCCGCGCGATCTGGTGCCCTTGCTCCGCCTGCAATTCTCTCGAACAGAAATCTCGGCGTCTGACCGGATCATCAACGTCAGTGGCGGGAGTCCCTCCGCGATGTCGCTCCGTCAGCTCACCGCGTGGTGCGACGAGCAGTTTGGCGCTCATGAGGTTGCGACTCAGGCCGAACCTCGTCCGTTCGATATCCCTTGGATGGTGCTCGACTCCGCCAAAGCTGAAGCGGTCTGGGATTGGCGCCCCGAGACCCCGTTATTGGAGATCTTGACGGAAATTGCTGATCATGCTCGACTTAACCCTCAATGGCTCGATCTATCAGCTCCGATTTGAGCGCGATGCAGACCAATCTCCCTCCCCCCACGTTATTCTCGGTCGTCATCCCCGCTCGAGACGAAGAAGAGTCATTGCCCATCACCATCGGCAAAATCTCCGACACGTTTTCGGCCGAAAATATCCCTCATGAAATTGTCGTAGTCGACGACGGGAGCGCCGATCGCACCTGGGAGGTGTTGCAGGAGCTGAAGACCAGATACCCCACTTTGACGCCGGTGCAAAACAATGGCCTGCACGGCTTCGGGCGCGCCATCGTCTACGGACTCAATCACAGCACGGGTGACGCCGTGGTGATTATGATGGCGGATTGCTCCGACGACCCCAAGGACGCCGTCACGTACTGGCGCCTCTTGGAGCAGGGCTACGAGTGCGTTTTTGGCAGCCGCTTCGTCAAAGGCGGAGCCGTTCACGACTACCCCAAATTTAAGCTCTTCGTGAATCGGACGGCTAACTTGTTCATTAAGACAATTTTCAACATTCCCCTCAACGACACGACCAACGCGTTTAAAGCCTACCGCCGCAGTGTGATCGACGGCTGTCGACCGTTCATGGCCCCTCATTTTAACCTCACCGTTGAAATTCCGCTCAAAGCCATCGTGCGGGGCTTCAGTTGGACGGTCACCCCGATCAGTTGGCACAATCGCCAGTTCGGCGAGGCCAAGCTCAAGATCAAGGAAATGGGCAGTCGTTACTTCTTTATCTGCATGTATGTTTGGCTGGAGAAGTATTTCAGCCGCGGAGACTACCATCGCAGCGACGATCGGATCTGAAAATCCGGGTTTGCCCTCCCATCGAGAAGCCTAACGATTCGCCGACTTCATGATTTATCTACTCGGAGGCTCCGGCTATGTCGGGCAAGCGTATCAAACGCTGCTCACCCGTAAAAACATCCCGTTTCGCAATCTGCGACGGGCGGATATCGACTATACCGAAATCGCCACGCTCACCGCCGCGCTCGCAGCCGATAAACCCGAGTTCCTCATCAACGCCGCAGGCTACACCGGTAAGCCCAACGTCGACGCCTGCGAAAACGACAAAGCGGAGTGCCTTTTCGGCAACGCGGTTCTCCCTAGCCGCATCGCCGCCGCCTGCAACGCCGCGGGCGTCCCCTGGGGCCACGTTTCGAGTGGCTGCATTTACACCGGCTCTCGACCCGACGGTAGCGGATTTATTGAAACCGATACCCCCAACTTCAGTTTCCGCACCAACAATTGCTCATTTTACAGCGGCACCAAAGCCCTCGGGGAAGAGACCTTAGCGGCCGAAACCAACGTCTACCTCTGGCGCCTGCGCATTCCCTTCGATCATCGCGAAAGTCCCCGCAACTACATCACCAAGATGATGCGTTACGAGCGGCTGCTCGATGCCGCCAACTCGATTTCGGAACTTCACGAATTTGTTGCCGCCACCTTTGCCTGCTGGGAAAAACGCATCCCGTTTGGGACCTACAACGTCACCAATCCCGGCCACGTCACCACCCGCGAAGTCATCGCCGCGATCAAAGCCAGTGGGGTCTGCGACAAGGACTTCAGTTTCTTCGACAGCGAAGCAGAGTTCATGCGGATCGCAGCCAAAACCCCGCGATCAAACTGTGTCATGAGCTCGGCTAAACTCGCCGCTGCCGGCATCGAAATGACCGAGGTGCACGCCTCCCTCGAACGTGCCCTCCGTCACTGGCAACCTGCTTAATTTAATTGATATGAAAATACTCGTTACCGGCGGCTGCGGATTCATCGGCAGCAATCTCGTCCGCCATCTTCTGGCGTCTCCTGAACATCAAGTGCTCAACGTCGATAAGCTGACCTACGCCGGAAATCCTCACTCGCTCGCGGACATCGCCGCCGACAGCCGCTACTCGTTTTCACAGACCGACATCTGCGACGCCGAAACCATCGCCGCGCTCTTCACCAGCTACGAACCCGACTGGGTTATGCACCTGGCGGCGGAATCTCACGTGGACCGTTCCATCGACGGCCCGGGAGAGTTTGTTCAAACCAACGTCGTGGGGACCTTCAACCTCCTGCAAGGAGCACGGGCCTACTTCGATTCTTTGTCCGGCGACGCCCAAGATCGTTTCCGCTTCCTCCATGTTTCGACTGACGAAGTCTACGGTTCCCTCGGCGCCACCGGACTCTTCACCGAATCCACGCCCTACGATCCCCATTCCCCCTATTCCGCCAGCAAAGCATCTTCCGACCACCTCGCGCGCTCTTGGGCCGACACCTACGGGCTCCCGGTCTTGGTCACCAACTGTTCCAACAACTACGGCCCCTACCAGTTTCCCGAAAAACTTATCCCGGTCGTCATCCTCAAGGCACTTCGAGGCGAACCGATCCCCGTCTACGGCAAAGGCGAAAACATCCGCGACTGGCTCTATGTCACCGATCACGCCGAGGCCCTCCTCGACGTCATCGCCCGCGGCAAGCTCGGTGAAACCTACAACATCGGCGGCAACAACGAGCGGCAAAATATCGATATCGTCCGCCTCCTCTGCGGCCTCCTTGATGAGTTGCGGCCGCGCCCCGATGGAGCGGCCTACGCCGAGCAAATCAGCTTCGTCACCGATCGCCCGGGCCATGATCTGCGCTATGCCATCGACGCCTCCAAGATTAAGCGCGAACTCGCCTGGGTGCCGAAACAAGACCACTCCTCCGGCTTCAGAAAGACGGTCCAATGGTATCTCGATAACGAAGACTGGACCAATAATATCCTCAGCGGTGACTACCGCCTCGAACGACTCGGTAACTCCTGAAAATTTCTCCTATGACACGCAAAGGCATCATCCTCGCAGGCGGTAGTGGCACCCGTTTGTTTCCACTCACCATCGCGGTTTCGAAGCAACTCATGCCGGTTTACGATAAGCCGATGATCTACTACCCCATCTCCGTGCTGATGTTCTCCGGCATCCGAGATATCTTGGTCATATCGACGCCTCAGGATCTGCCCAATTTCGAGAGACTTCTCGGTGATGGTTCCGCCTTTGGTCTCAATTTCTCCTACGCCGAGCAACCAAGCCCCGACGGACTCGCTCAAGCGTTCCATATCGCCGCCGACTGCGGTTTTCTCGACGGCACTCAACCCGCTGCCCTCGTGCTCGGAGATAATCTCTTCTACGGCCATGACTTCGCGACATCCCTTGAGAAAGCCTCCGCGCAGGAAACAGGAGCCACCATCTTTGGCTACCACGTGGCGAACCCCACCGACTATGGGGTAGTCGAATTTGCGCCCGATGGACGCGTGGTCTCTCTCGAAGAAAAACCCACGGCACCGAAGTCCAACTACGCCGTGCCTGGACTCTATTTTTACGATCAAGATGTCGTTTCGCTTTCCCGCGCCTTGAAACCATCCCCTCGCGGCGAACTGGAAATTACTGACCTCAATCGACGCTACCTCGAACGAGGAGACCTCTGCGTCGAACTCCTGAGTCGCGGCACCGCCTGGCTCGATACCGGCACCCACGACTCCCTGCTCGAAGCAGGCGATTTTGTCCATATTATCGAAAACCGTCAGGGGCTTAAAATTGCGTGTCTGGAAGAAATCGCCTACACTAAAGGCTGGATCGATGATGCCACCCTCGACGCCCAAATCACCAAACTAGGTAAATCAAGCTACGGCTCCTATCTTCGCAAGTGGCCCCGTCGCCAAACCTGATCACGCTGGCTCTTCCCGTCCGTGCTCAAAGTCTCTTTCATTATCCCGCTCTTTAATGGGCTTAAGCTGACGCAAGCGTGCCTCCGGACCCTGCAAGAGACCCTACCGGCAGATTTAGCCCACGAAATAATCCTCGTCGACGACGGCAGCACCGATGGCACTCGAGACTGGTTGGCTCGCCTGTCCGCGCCCTGCCGCGTAATGCTCAACCCCAGCAACTGCGGCTACGCCGACTCCAACAACCGCGGAGCGCACCTCGCGACCGGAGAGTATCTCGCCCTAATCAACAGCGACCTCGAGTTCCTCCCCGGATGGATTGAGCCCATGCTCGAAGCCCTCGACGAGAATCGCACCCTCGCTCTGGTTGGCAACGTGCAGCGGCGCGTTGACGATCACAGCGTCGACCACGCCGGGATTAAATTTCGAGCCAATGCTAAGCTCGAGCACATCCAAGAACTTCCGTCGCCGGCTCAGATTCGCCGCCGCCCCCTCCGATTCGTGCCCGCGGTCACCGCCGCCTGCTGTGTCGTGCGACGCGACTTGTTTATGGTGCCCCGTCGCGACGGGATCATTCCCGCCCAACCCGGATTCCGGGTGTCCTACCGCAACGGTGCGGAAGATATCGATCTCTGCTTGGAACAGCGTCAGCGCGGCTACCAAATCGGCGTGTTGCTCAACAGCGTGGTGCGCCATCACGTGAGCGCCTCTCGCGGCTCTTCCCGCCCCCACAACGAAGCCAACAGTCGCAACCTCTTCGGCTACTGGCGCGGCCCGATCATCAATCTTTGTGCAGCGGACTGGGCCCGCGAAAAAATCGCTCAATGGCGCAAAGACCGTTCCACTGTTTCCCGGGCCAAATTGGTATCCGCCGTCACCCTGCGCCTCGGTCTGCGCCGGTCGACGCCCCGCGCCGCTTGGCTAGAGATCGGGAGCGCAATTTTCTACGAGGAGTTACATTGGCGAACCGTGCTCGGGCTCCCTCGCCCGCCTTCCTCCGAGACCACTTCCGATTATGTCCTTCAGGGCTTGAACGAAGACACGCTCCAGCACGAATCGAGAGCGTGCAAAGAGCGATTCACCCTGCAACTGCCACCCGGCACCGTTGAGCGGAATATTTTCGTCAACGGCTTCGTAATGCCCCCGACCAAAGACCGACCGGAAACCGAGGGCGAAATCGGCCTACGCTTCACCGTCAACGGGGTCCAATCTCGCACCTACTTTCCGCTTCCTGCAGGCCATTTCAATTGTGGCATCGATCGCCCCATGGTCGTCACCGACGAGCCCCTGGACATCACCGTTGAGCTACTCGGCACCAACCGGGAAAACAATCTCGCGTGGTTCGCCCGCGTCAGCCGCTCCTGGCCGCTGCCGTCAAAGCTCAAGCAACGGCTGGAAGCCTACCTCCCTCAGTTAAAGAACCGGCGTATCCGCGTCGCCCAGGTCCTGGCGGACGATCAAGTCGTCTACGATTTCAAAAAGACGCGCCCGCTTCGTATCCATCAACGCACCACGATCGATTATCCGTTGGGCCTGAATGTGGTGGGCTGGTTCCGCGCCGAATTAGGCATCGGCGAAAGCGCTCGCTGTATGGCTCGCGCCATCGCGACGACGGATCTCCCGCACAGCTTTATTGACCTGAAATTACCCTGCTTAAATCGCATGGGTGACGACTCCATGGTCTCACGGCTGCAGAAAACGAATCCGTATCGGATCAACGTTTTTCACATCGATCCACCGGTGTCCCGCGACATCGACCACCACCATGGCGACACCTTCCGGCACGAACGATACAACATCGCTTATTGGGCTTGGGAACTCCCGGAATTTCCCGACGCGTGGGTCGCAGCCTGCCAATATTATGATGAAATCTGGTGTCCTTCGGCGTTTGTGCGCGACGCCATCGCCGAGAAGGTGCCCATCCCGGTCCACGTCATGCCGCACGCGATCGATTTTGCGATCCCCACCGCCGCCCAAATAGCCGCGTTCGGGCTTCCCGATGATCGATTCAAGTTTCTGTTCCTCTACGATCTCAACTCCTACCAGGAACGTAAGAACCCTCACGCCGTGATCTCGGCTTATCGCAAAGCGTTTCCGACCGAAGCGGGCGTTCATCTCGTCATTAAGACTCAAAATCCCGACAAGAACCCGGAGGCTTTCCAACAACTGAAACAAGCGCTCCGCGGTCTCACTCACACCACCCTGATCGCCGAAACCTTAACGGCGGATGCAGTGCATGCGCTCGAAGCCGCGTGCGATTCGTTTGTCTCGCTGCACCGGTCCGAAGGTTTCGGACTCGCCGTCGCGGAAGCCATGTTTCTCGGCAAACCGGTAATCAGCACCGATTGGTCCGCCACGGCCGAATTTGTCGATGCATCGAATGGTTGCCCGGTTGCGGTCGATCTCATCGAACTCGCCGAATCCCATGGTCCTTACGAGAAAGGACAGATTTGGGCAAGCCCCCGTATCGACGAAGCGGCTACCGCCATGCAACGCTTGGCCTCTGACCATCGCCTAGCTCGCGAGTTAGGCCAAAAAGCCGCTCAAGCTATCCGCGAAAGATTCGCTCCCAGTGTCATTGGTCAGCGGTATCAAAGGCGCCTGCATGCCATGCGTCTCTGGCCTGATTGAACCCTCTCGAGCAGACCATTCGACTATGAACCCGACTCCCCCTGCCGCATCCGTCCTTCGCGAGGAAATTGCGAAAATCCGTTGGTTTCATTCCATCGATTTAGGTGACGGTGTGCGCACGCCTGGACTTGATGACACTCCTGAAAAACTCGATCGTATTCGATTACCGTCAAACCTGTCGGGCCGTTCCGTTTTGGATATCGGCGCATGGGATGGTTTCTTTTCCTTCGAAGCTGAACGTCGTGGCGCGCAACGCGTGGTCGCGGTCGATTCATATTGTTGGGATGGAGAGGGCTGGGCCAACAAGTCCGGCTTCGATCTCGTCCATCGTCATCTCAAATCGAAAGTCGAAACCCGCCGCTTGGAAGTGCTCGAGGTCGCGGCGGCTGAACTTGGTTGCTTCGACGTCGTGCTGTTTCTCGGTCTCCTCTATCATCTCAAGCATCCCCTCCTCGCCTTAGAGAAAGTCGCCGAAGTCACCAAGGATCTCCTCATCCTCGAAACCAAAGTCGATCTACTCGGCACCTCCGCCCCCGCAATGGCCTTTTATCGCGATGCCGAACTCAATCGAGATCCGACCAACTGGTGGGCTCCCAACGTCGCGGGGTTGGAGCAGATGCTGAAAGACGTAGGGTTCAAACGGGTGGAAATCGTTTCTCCGCCCCAGTCCATCTGGGCTCGTATCTTCCGGCGCCCGTCGCAGCCCGGTCAATGGTGGCGCGAAATCCAACAGGGCCGCGTGACGGTTCACGCCTGGAAATAGCAGTCCGTTTACTCGCCTAGCTTGACGGCTCAACGAGGCCGATCCCTCGAATCGACAGGCGGCGCAAACAGACCGCCAAACGACGACTATCACTCGGGTCGGTTTCGCTGGGAGGGGTATCGGATTCGATCCTTAAGGCGCTTTTGCCCGGGGGGAGGATCACCCCGACTACTCGCCAGTCCGCTGGCGGCTTACCGAGTTGCTGCTGCCAAAGCACTTGGTCTCCTTGTTTCAGATACGCCATGCGCCCGGAGTGCGCACTCCACTGTCCCCTCACCTCAATTTGCAAGGGCACCGCGTAAGGATTATTAAGGACGATATCCACATCGTCCTCTGACCAACGCCAGTGATCATCGCCGTTGCTTTCCGCCCGATGCCAAGGTCGCGGAAATTCCACCGCCAATTCTTGTAACTCTCCCGCGGGGATCAAAGCACTTCGGTTTACGATGTTGATCGAGTGCAATTCTTCCAATTTGGGCTCAATCGACGTCGGCCCGAACCACATCGTGAGATTCCCCAGCACGAGCAATGCGACCCAGCGCCGACCCTTCGGCACCAAGAGATTGAAGCCCAACAGCATCGGCAAAAGCACTCGACTGGAGGCCCCCGGATAGCCCTCCCAGACTGCCGCGCCTAGCACCAAAGTCAGCGCGGCAAAGGGCACCGTGAGTCGCCACCCCGCGTCCCGCCATCGCCACCAACCCAGTAAGAATGCCGCCTGCACGGTCAGGCTAAGATGAGTGGCCATCGCCGCCGGTAGGTATTTCCAGTCAATTTTATCGGCCGTCGCCGCCCCCCAGAGCTCCTGCCAACGATAGCCCCAATCGACAAAGGGCAAAGCAAAGTTCCGCGCCCCAGCGAGCTGACCTTGTTCCGGCAAACGCCAACGCAGAATCGCAAACCAGACGATCACCGGCACCGCCACCACCGCCCCTCTCAGCACCGCATGCCCCCAGCCCTGCCCCGACTTCCAATCGCTCGGCGCCAGTGCCGCGGCCCCCAACACATTAGTTTCCTTCGCCAAGCCCCCCAAAGCCAATATCGCCGTCGCCCGCCACTTATGTCCCTGCTCGATCCACTTCAGCGCGAGAGCGAGCAGTAACAGGCTCGGTGCATCGACCAGAGCAGAAAACACACTAAAGCACGCTCCGATGGAGAGCATGATGCCAAACCAGCGAAACGCTCGGTCCAAGTCGACGGGCGGGAACCACCGCCAAAGCAATATCCCCAACACCCCCCAGCAGACCACGTTCTGGAGGGCGAAAACGTTTAAAATTAAATTTGGCTGCCCAAACCCGCCCAAATACGCCGACCAGGCGAAAAGTATCCGTCGCGCCCGATAGGACAAATTATCCACCGAATCGACGAGTTCCGGATCACTGAGCATCGGATCAAGCGCCAATTGCGCATAATACTGCGCATCATAGCCCGGCGAGCGAAAGTGCTTATACACCACCACGTCGCGCTCTTCCGCCCAATCAATCGCCAAAGGCGTTTCCTCGCCGACCCCGATTAGGTAGGTGAATCCATAGCCGGAGACGTAATAGTCGCTGATTTTCACCGCCATCCACAACCCCGCCAACAAATAAAGAGCGGCCAAACCCGGACGCACTTTTCCAGTTCCCATCGGACTAATCAGCCATAAACAAAATCGCTTCAACATACGGGTGCCACCACGCAGCACGACCAGCGTCCCTCCGTCAATCGCGCGTATGGCCTGAAAATGCGAGCAGGGAAGGTTGCGGTCCGGCATTGCAGCATCGCAAAACAGTCCACTCAATCGCCCGTCCTCCCTATGCGTAAACTGTCGATCGTCATTCCCTGCTACAACGAGTGCGCCACCATCGCTGAATTGATCGCCGTGGTGAGAGCCGCGCCCATCGATATTGAAACCGAGATCATCATCGTCAATGATTGCTCCACCGACGGCACCAAAGAGGTCCTCGATGAGGAGATCACCCCCCTTGTCGCCAAGGTGATCCACCATACCGTCAATCAAGGCAAAGGCGCGGCCCTTCGCACTGGCCTGAAGGAGGCGACGGGGGATTTTGTGATCATTCAGGACGCCGATCTTGAATATGATCCGCAGGACTATCCTCGTCTACTCATCCCGTTATTGTCGGGCAAGGCCGATGTGGTCTTCGGCTCGCGCTTCATGGGCGGTGAACCCCACCGGGTGCTTTATTTCTGGCACTCCTTGGGCAATCGATTCCTCACCCTGCTCTCCAACATGTTCACCAACCTCAATCTCACCGACATGGAGTGCTGCTATAAGCTTTTTCGGCGCGAGATCATCCAACAGATCCAGATCGAGGAAAACCGCTTCGGGGTTGAACCTGAAATCACCGCTAAAATTTCTCGGATGCAGTGCCGGATCTACGAAGTCGGGGTGGGCTACGCCGGTCGCACTTATGCTGAGGGTAAAAAAATCGGCTGGCGCGATGGGGTCCGAGCCATCTACGCGATTTTAAAATATAACATTTGGCGCCGCTAAGCGGATGCTGCTGCTCGACCTCTCGCACACCAGCCACACGCAGGCCCGCACCGGTGTGCAACGGGTTGCCCTCGAGTTACGACGCGAGCTTCGCGCCCGTCACGAGGTTCAGGAAATCACTCACGACCCCTACGCCCGCACGTGGAGACCGTTACAACCGTGGGAACAGGCCAATCTCGATCGTCCCGCTCAGGCTGCCCGGAAACGTGGAGCGTCTTGGCCTCTTTCCGCGCAGTGGCGTGGCTGGTGGCAGCGCCAATCCTCCGCGATCTCTCCCCCGTTAGAGCTGCCGGCCCCTGCCCAAGGCCTCGTGTTTCCCGAAGTGTTCACGGCCAAGACCGCCACTCAGCTCCCCGCTCTTTTTTCGGCGATCAAAGCCCCCAAAGTTGCCGTCTTTCACGATGCCATCGCCCTACGACTCCCCGAACTTTTCCCCCCCGGCACCGTCGCTCGTTTCCCCAGCTACCTGGAGGAGTTGCGCCAATTTGATGGCATTGCCGCGGTTTCCGAAGACTCCCGCCAATCTCTCCTCGACTACTGGCAATGGGCCGGCTGGGGATCCGGTCCTGAAGTCATTACCCTGCCGCTCGGCTGCGATCACCTTCCCTCCAGCGATTCATCCTGCGCTGCGTCTCCCCCCAACGCTCCCCTTAAAGTGCTTTCAGTGGGTTCGTTGGAAGGCCGTAAAAACCACCTCACTTTGGTTAACGCCTGTGAGAAACTCTGGGCCGAGGGGGCGGAATTCCAGCTTGAGATCATCGGAGCACTGCAAAGGGAAACCGGACGCACCGCCAGGGACCGCATCCAAACCCTTCAACGGGCCGGACGCCCTCTGGTCTACCAAGGCTGGCTGAGCGACGAAGCCCTGCGCCAAGCGTATCAATCAGCCGATTTTACCGTTTACCCGTCGATCATGGAGGGGTTCGGCCTGCCCATCTGGGAGAGCCTACTCCACGGCAAACCGTGTATTTGTTCCGATCAGGGTGCCGTCGCGGAGACGGCCCGCGGTGGCGGCTGTCTCCCCACCGCTACGCTTGATCGTGATGCCCTGGCCCGCGCCATTTCGACCCTGCTCACCGACCGGCCGAAACGTGATGCGCTCACCCAAGCCGCTCGCTTGCGTCAGCCTCATTCTTGGCAAAACTACGCTCGGAACCTCGAATCGTGGATTCAGACTCTGAGCAATAAGGTTGATTCCGACTGAGATTGCCCTTTTCCCCTCGTCATTTCCCGCTAAGAATTTCTTCAAACCGCATGGCTCTCACATTTTTCAAGCGCAGCCCCAAGGCTATTCTCCAACGATCTCGCGACGACTACGCGACCAAATTACGTCTAAAATACGCTCCGTATTATCACGCGATTGAGTCACAATCGGGCACGAGTATCCGCCTCAACGGTCGCGACATGATCATGCTTTCGAGCAATGATTACTTGGGGTTATCTTTTCATCCCAAAGTTATCGAAGCTGGCCAAAATGCGATGAAGCGTTGGGGCACCAGTCCCACCGGCGCTCGCCCGTCCAATGGTTCGCGCTCCTACCACGTCGAGCTGGAAGAGAAACTCGCTACGTTCCTCGGACGCGAAGCCTGTCATGTTCACGCCGCGGGTTATCTTTCCTGCCTGTCGAGCGTCGCGGCATTTGCCCAGCGCGGAGATCTTATTCTCGCCGATAAAAACATCCATTCCTGCCTTTGGGACGGCGTCCGCCTCTCCATGGCGACCATGGAACGTTTTTCCCACAACAACCCTTCCGATTTACGCGAAGTCGCTAGCGCCCTCGATCCACGCCAAGCCAAAATGCTGGTCATCGAAGGAGTTTATTCGATGGAAGGGCACATTGCCAAAATGCCCGAGATTATCGGCATCGGTGAAGAATTCGGCTGTTTCAGCGTCGTCGATGATGCTCACGGTTTCGGGGTCCTCGGTCGCCAGGGGCGCGGCACGGTGGATCACTTTGGTCTGAACGATCAGGTCGATATCATCTGTGGCAGCATGTCCAAATCGCTGGCCAGCACGGGAGGCTTTATCGCCGCGTCGAAAGATGTGATCGAATACCTCCGCACCAATTCGAAGCAAACGATCTTCAGCGCCGCCGTGCCCCCCTCCCAAGCCGCCGTCGCCATGGCTTCGCTGGAGATCATGCAAACAGAACCCGAGCACCGCGAGAGGCTCTGGAAAAATACTAAGCGTTACACCGATATTTTGCAGTCTCTCGGCTTAGACCTCTGGGACAGTGAAACGCCAGCTGTGCCGATCGTTCTCGGATCACGCGAAGCCGTTTACCGATTCTGGCAGGCTCTGCTCGAAAAGGGTATTTTCACCGTCATGTCGATCGCGCCCGCCGTGCCTCCCGGCAAGGATCTGATCCGCACCGCAATTTCCGCCCTGCACACCGACGAGCAAATCGATCGTATCGGCGACGCCATGGCTTACGCGCTCAAGAAACTCTAGCGCGGCTGAGAATCTAAAGTTTCCCGAATTATCCGCGCCGTATCCGCCCACCTGGGCAGATCCCGCGCACCTGCCGCTTGAGCCAGTTCCAGCCAGCGTTCATCATCGCTGAGCACCTCCCGCAAGCCATCAACCCAAGCCTGATGATTGTTCTTCGGGATGACCACGCAACCGCCTCCGTCGGCATTCTCGCGTAGCACGGGCAAGTCACTGCAAACACAGGGCAATCCGCGCCAGAGCGACTCCAATACCGGTAATCCGCAACCTTCCGCAATCGTCGGAAAGACCACCGCTCGAGCGGTCGCCATTAACTCCGCCAATTTCTCGTCCGAGGCGGCTTCATGAAAATGAAAGCCCGGGAAGCGCTGACTCATCTCCCGAAATCGTTGGGCGATCGGTTGACCAAAATGCGGGTTAATTCGACCCAAGACGTGCAATTCAAACTCGAGTCCTTCCCCCCACAACCCTGCGGCGACATCAGACAGAAAACGTTGGTTCTTTCGGGGCTCCACAATCCCCACGCACAGGAGAATTGGCCGAGGCACTTTCGTGCGAGTCTCATGTTTAGGTAAGGAATCAAAATCCGCCCCCAACGGAATCGAACTCACCTGCCCTCGCGGTCGTTCGCCCTGCCACTCCCAAAACCCCTCCAAATCACGCTTCACGGCCTCAGATATCCCGAAGACATGATCAAATTTCGCCAAGAGTTTCATGTAGCGCGGATGCCGCGCCACCGCATGCGGCCAGGTAATTTGAGGATGCTGTAACGGAATCGCGTCGGGGAACAGTGCGGCCAAGCGGCACGGCGGATTTTCCAAAAATGCTTCGAACCCCTCTCGCTGCGAAACATCGAATACCTCCGTCGTAAAATACCAATCATTTGGCTGAAATTCCGGCGAATCCTTACCCCAAACGACCGGCTTAATGTGACTCCCAAGTCTATCCTGCAGTTTGCGATTTACCCGCATCAACCCCGATGCGTGCCGCGACTTTGCTGACTTGGTGACGTCAAAATAGATCACGACCGCACCGCCTGCTCAAAATTGGCGTAAAGCCGGGCCCCGTTGCGATGCGCATCGAAATTCACCTCGGTCCACTCGCGAGCCGCCACCTGCACCCGTCTTACCTTCGGTTCATCCTTTATGATCTCGCCCAAAGCAGCGGTCCATCGCTCAGGGTTTTCCACCGGCAAAACCCAACCTGTTTTACCCTCGGCAATCGCCTCGGTCGTCGCTGCGTAGGGCGAAGTTAACACCAGCACTCCCGCAGCCATCGCCTCGGGAATCACGTTGGGCAAGCCGTCACGATCTCCACTCGGTGCCACGATCCCGGTGTGCAACAACGCGTCCGCCCAAGCCAACTGCGCTTGCACCTCTCCTTGCGACAGATGGCCCGTGAAAGTCACTCGATCAGCCAATCCGAGTTCCGCACAACGGGCCTGTAGCCGAAACCGCTCCGGCCCATCGCCAATAATACGTGCCTCAAAATCAATCCCTGCTGCCCGCGCGGCGGCATAAATTTCCAACTGCAACGGCAGTCCTTTTTTCTCCACCAAGCGGGCAATGGCGATCAACCGGAGCCGACCGCGATCTGCTCTCATCGGTTTCATCGGCGGGAACCTCTCCAACCCCCGTCGAATCAAATGCACCCGCTCCTGGGCGTTACCTCGCTTGATCAATGATTCTCGGCCCATTCCCGTCGAGGTATGAATAAACCGGGCATCGGCCAGCTTCTCATTGAGCCACCAGTCCCCCCCATGCTCGTAAATATCGTAGGCATGCGCCGCCGCACTGAAACGGTGCCCGTTTAAACGCATCAGAATCCACGCTGCCGTGGCCGGCGCCCCCCCCCACGCGGCATGGATCCAATCGGGCGGATCGTTCCTAAAGTCACGGTAGAAAACTCCCGCAAACCCCGCCCCCAACATGTTCTCCCAAAAGTTCAACCAGCTTGGTGCCCGCCGACTCCACAGCCCACGCCACAGCACCCCGAACACGTCCCAGCGAGTCATGGCGAGCCACGGAATTATCCAGATGAGCTCCCCCAGCCGCCACATGGAAAACTTCCGCACCGCGATTCCATTAAACTCTCCGCCTCCCCCAAAAAGTGAATACACCCGCAAGTTCACGCCCTTGGCCTGCATCGCGAGCACTTCACGCTGCAAGAACGTCTCCGTCGAAACCGGAAACGAAGTAAACAGGTAGGTTAAGGTGAGCGGGGACTGCGACAACCTCAGGAACTTGAGCGGTCACCGTAAAACGGCCAAGCGCATTGTTTGCCCGCCGGCCAACCTGACCCGGCAGCCGACCATTCTTAGACGTAGCGCCGAACTTTAAAGCCCGCCGATTTCTCTCCCAATTGCACAATATCCTCAATCAATTCAGTCTGATCATCCTTGTAGCGCAGCGCCAAAAACCTATCCCGATAGGTTTCATAGGCGGCTGGATTGCTCATCCACTCATCTACGATCGCGTTAAAGTTCTGTTCTGACTCGATTTTTGGCGTCGCCGCGCCGTTGTGAAAAAACTTCCAAGTCAGCGATTCCTGCGGCATGATTCCCCCGAACGCATTGAACACAATCGGGCATCGAAAATGCAAAGCCTTCGCGCAGGAAGTCGTGCCGCCTCGGGTCACAATGAAATCACTCACCTGCATCAATTCGTGCATCACATCGGTGTAACCTTCGACGTACAGCGAAAGCTCGGGATGCTGTGAACGCCAATGGACGAGCTCATTGTAAGTCTGATTATTACGACCACAAATCGCAATCACCTGCAGGTGATCACTGTGCCGCAAAAGTGCTGGGAGCATCGCAAAATGGTTATTCGCTCCATTGCCTCCCGTCGCCAAGAACACCGTGAATCGGTGCGGATGCAGCGCCAGTCGACGTTCCCGGTAAGTCGCCCTGCACTCGGCGGTAAAGAGTGTTTCAGCTGCTCTGGGCCGCATGAGATGCCCTCGCACAATCGCCCGATCAGGAGGAATCCCCAACTTGAGGGCATACTCGCGCGCCGTCGCAGTGCGTGAAATATAAAGGTCCACCGTCGACTCGATCCAATTGCGACTGTAACCCCAACCTCCCGAAAACTCGCCGCAGTAGGTCACACACTTCACGTGATCTTCACCCAAAATCTCCCGGGCGAACGGAAAGTAGCCCCGATTCAGGCAATCATGCACACTGAGGATCAGATGAGGTCGATAATCCAAGAGCACCGCCCGATAAAACGCCCGTCCCAAGGTCACCGTGCGTTGGTTGATAAAACTCAATAACTCCACCACCGCATAAAACAACTTATGCAACCTAGGCAGGCGGAGTTGGATCCAGTTGTAAAGGTTCACTCCCCAGCGGTTCACGACGGACGACTTTTCCAACATTTGCTCGATCCGCACGTCGATCCCATGTCGATAGCGCACAAAACACCACTCGGCAAAAGCCTGGGCGCGGGCATCATGCCCTCCGCCGGTACTCGAGGTCAGGACGAGGATTCGGATTTGTTTCTTCACCGATTATTTTAACCCGAAATAGTGCCAGCGCACTGCCCGGGCCCAACGCAGAGGCATGAGACGTTCGAATAACGGCGCGAGCCGAGTTTGGAAAAAATCCCCCGATCTCACCACTCCCTGCCGCTTCCGCTCCACCGCCCTGAAAAGATCGTGAGCAGCCATCTCAACCTCTGGCGCATGATCAAAATTAGCTTCGAGCGCGGCCCAAGCTCCTGCCATGCGCGCATTCGCCGCCGCCGGAGAATGCGCGGGAGTTTGGCGAGTCATCGCCACGTTGAAATCCGTCCGAAAATCACCCGGACGGAAGTCGATTACCCGCACGGCCGTCGGCGCTAGTTCCATGAGCAAACTTTCGCTCATGGCACTCAGCCCCGCTTTGGCTACATTATAGCCACTCATATAGGGTAAGGGAAACTCCGTCGCCAACGAGGAGACATTCACCAGCGTCCCTCCTCCCCTTGATTTAAGATCAATCACCTGCTCCCGCATGACTCGCAGCGTAGTGATCAACATCGCCTGAATTTGCTTTTCCCATAGCTCGAATGCCGCGAGATCAAACTCCTCAAATACGCCATAGCCGGCGTTATTGACCACGATTTCAAACCCACCTTCGGCTGCCGCCAGCGCGGTTCGATACGACGCCACCGCTCCGTCCTCATCATCAAGATCCAATCCTATCGCATGAAAGTTGAGATCAGAATCCAGCGCCTCCAACCGGGCCACGCTTCTCGACGTTCCCCAGACGGAATACCCCTCTTTTAACAGTTTTCGAGCGACCGCTTGCCCGATGCCGGAAGACGCCCCCGTCACAAACGCGTTGCGCCGTATTCGATCCATTTTTCTACGAGTTCGGTAGGGCCCGCAGTACCAACGAAACATTGGCGCCGCCAAACCCACTACTATTATTGAGCACCACTTCGGGCCGTTGCTCGGTTGTTTCTGTCAAGATATTCAAGTCCGCGACCTCGGGATCGATTTCACTGATATTTGCCGAACCGGGGATAAACCCTGCTTTCATCGCCAAAGCACAGAACCCCGTCTCCATCGCTCCCGCCAACGACAGACCGTGCCCCGTCAAAGCCTTGGTCGAACTCACTGCCGGCCGGGACCCCGAAGGTCCGAAAACCGTGCGAATTGCGCGAGCTTCGGAGAGGTCACCTATCGGCGTAGAGGTCGCGTGAGCGTTCAAATACTGCACCTCCTCCGGCCTCACGCCGCTATAACGCAACGCCCGATTAATCGCATTCGAAAGTCCCGTCCCCTCCGGATGGGAGATCGCCACATTGTGGCCGTCCGAAGCTTGCCCCCATCCCACCACTTCACAATACGGGGTCACTCCGCGACGTTGCACCTCGGCCTCACTCTCCAGCACGAGCACCGTCGCGCCTCCCGTCCCCACAAATCCATCCCGTTTGCGATCAAATGGTCGTGAAGCCGTGTCCGGATCAGGGTTGAGCGAGAGCGCGCGCATCCCCGCGAAGGGTAATATGGTTTCTACGTTTCCATCTTCAGCCCCCACCACAAACATCCGTTCTTGCCGCCCCAACATGATTTCATCGTAAGCGTAGCCCATGGCATGGGAAGATGATGCACAGGCAGACGCGAATCCGGTGGAGGCCCCTTTAATCTTAAAGTGCGCCACGAGGTTAAACTGCACGGTGCCGGCGATGGAAGCGACGATCCCCAGAGGCGAACAACGCATGACTCCTTGATCGTGCATCTTTCGCACGAAGTAAGTCAGTAAGTTCGGAGAACCTGCCGACGCTCCAAATAACCCCGTATCCTCGTTAGAAATATCTTCCGGGGATAACCCGGCATCGGCAATCGCTTGGGTCATCGCGCAATGACTATACAAACCATGCGGTCCCATGCTGCGGAGAGACTCCCGACGCACCTGATACCTCTCGGGGTAAGTCCAATCCTCCGGGTCCAGTGACTCGGTATCGAAATCTTTAACCGGCGCAGCCACCTTGATTGGCACCTTCGGCGAGTCAAACGGCCGATAACGCACCACCCCATGGCGCATCTCTCTCAGATTCTTTGCCACGCTCGCGGCGTCGTTCCCGATGCTGGTAATGAAGCCTAAGCCGGTGAGAAAGACCTTGGACATAGAGTTTTAGTAAAACGCGAAATTGAGACGACGGACTCCTGAGTGCGCCATAGATCAAACATGAGTACCGCTAATGACTACAACGAGTTAACGTCCCTCGATTCCGTAGGTCAACGCACCATGCACCCCTTTTACGAGACGCGACTTGGACAAAGCCAAGCCCCCCCCTAGCCGTTCACCACCGCTAACGGCGGGTTGGTATCACCGGTGTCTTTTCCCACCACCGACGAAGAATTCGACCGCGCAATCTCGCGGGCCGGGATCGGCTGAGCCTTCGCATAAGCGAAGGTCAGAGTAATTTCTTCGGCTATTGCCGCCTTTTCCTGTCCTACGCGAATGGAACCTTCGAACGTAGCTAAAGGCATTTTAGTCCGCTTTGGTCTAATCGACATGCTCAGCAAATCGCCGGGGCGACAAATCCGATGGCAACGAACGCCTTCACACGAAGTGAAGAAAATCTTTGTGTGATCAATCACCTTACCTTCTTCCGGCACAACACCTTCCAGCAGATAAAGCACCGCCAATTGACCCAAGGCCTCCAACATCAGGGAGGCCGGCATGACGGGATTATCCTTAAAATGGCCCTGCATGAAAAACTCTTGGCCGGTAATCTTATATTTACCTTGGGCTGCATGACCTGCAATCGTGGCCTCGTTGAGGAACAAAAATGGCGCTCCGATCGGCATAATCGACACAATTTTCTCAATCGGGAGGAATTTCGTGGGCTGCGGTGGCGGAAGTCCTCGGACCTTACAATCAATGAACACTTTAATGTCCGCGACCGTGCGAAGATTACGCAGATCCTCGTTATTGATCTGTATTTGCAGTATATCTTCGACCAAGATAACGATTTCCATCATGGTCAGCGAGTCGATCCCGAGATCTTCAACCAAGCGCAATTCATCGTCCGCTTCCTTCAATTTCGGACGTAAATCCGGCTCCACAAACCGTTCGATCACGCCGATGATCACCGCAGGTAAGTGACTAGCCTCTTGAGTTTTACGATACGCAATGGCTGCCTCGGTCGCCGCCGGCGAACACCGTTTGAGTGAATCGCGCAAGGCGGATTCTTCATCGGCCGTAAACGGCTTGGCGGTCGCTTCAAGGGCTTCTGAGCCATCTTGACCGTTGAGGTCTGCTTTTGACATGATGGGACGAAATAACGTCTCGGGCTTTTAATTGTAAACGCTATTCTTGAACCCCAATTCCCGTCATCAGCTGCCCAGAAATCACGACGCGGGCGACTTACCGGAACCGTCTCCATCAAATTTGGGAACAATTGACCTGATTCGACGTCACTTTCTCAACTTGCAAATCGGAGGCTTCGAGTTCCTAAATCCCCAGCTCAGCGAAGTTTCCGCAGTTAATCCGCGTAATGAATCAAACTGAATCTTCCAACACCCTCTATTTGATCACGCACGAATTCTATCCCAAAAGGGGTGGGATCGCGACGTTCACCGAGGAAATAGCCAAGGCTTCCGTCGACTTGGGGATGGATGTCGAAGTCTGGGCCCAACAAGCCGATAACCAGTCCGAGAAGAAGTGGCCATTCCGCCTCGAGCGCATGCCCCTGAAAGGTACGCACGATTTGAGCTGCCAACTGCGCCTCGCTTTCCGGTTGATTCGGAGCCGACGCAAACTCCGCCGCGCCACCGTCTATCTGCCCGAACCGGGCCCCATGCTCACGCTGATGCTCCTGCAGCGTTTTAATGCATTTCGCCCCCAGCATCTGATTCTCACTTTCCACGGTTCCGAGATCCTGAAATTCTACCGCAACCCGCTCATCCGCCCCCTCGCCCGTCGCTTAATCGGATACGCCAAACGCATCAGCGTGCTCACCCACTACACCAGAGACCTTCTGTTAGCTCATTTCCCCGAGGCTGGGGACAAAATATTAGTCACCCCCGGCGCCCTTCGCTCCGACTTCGCCGTCGTCGAACCACGACCGGTTCGAAAATCCACCAAAACGGTCATCCTCACCGTCGGGCGAATCCACCCCCGCAAAGGCCAACTGGTCACCCTCGAGGCCCTCCGCTCACTGGCGCCAAAGTTTCGCTCCCAGATCGAATACTGGATCGTCGGTGCCAGCAACAAGCCAACTTACCATAAAACCGTAACCGAGGTCGCAGAATCATGCGATTTCCCCGTTAAGTTTTTTGGCGACTTGCCCGATGATGAACTCTCGGGGATTTACGACAGCGCCGATATCTTCGCGATGACCAGCGTGGACTACGGCTCCAGCGTAGAGGGGTTCGGCTTGGTTTACTTGGAAGCTGCGGCGCACCGGCTTCCCGTCGTGGCTCATGCCGTCGGCGGAGTCGCTGAAGCGATCGTCGACGAAGTCACCGGCCTTCTCGTCCCCCCCGAACATCCCGCGCAACTCACGGCCGCATTCGAGAAATTGATCAGCAATAAAAAACTACGCCAACAACTTGGCGAAGCCGGTTTTGCCTGGGCTCGACGAACCGACTGGGCCCAATCTGCTCGCGTGCTTTTTGAGTAGGGACTCGGCGAAAAACTCGGAACCGGGTATTGACGCTCACGGGCGGCCCGACCGTGCTTTAATTTATGCTCGAATCGCGCACATTAATCCAAGTTCGTTTCGCTGAAACCGACATGATGGGGATCGTCTACCATGGCAGCTATATTCCTTGGCTGGAGGTCGGCCGCACTCGTCTCTTCGAGGAATTCGGGTTCAACTATCGTAAACTACATGAGGCAGGCTACCACGTTCCCGTCTTAGACTTATCGATAAAATACCTCTCTCCCGCCCGCTACGACGATGAGGTGACCGTCAAAACTGTCGTTCGAGAAAAACCGGGTATTCGCATCAAAATCGAATATGAAATCCTGCGGGGCGATCAGTTGCTGGTCACTGCTCGCACCCAACACGCGTTCATCAACCATGCCGGCGCCCCCACCCGCCCTCCCGCCGACTTCCTCGCGGCCTGCACGCGCCATTTTAGTGGTGCGGGTTAATCCGCATACTCCGCCAATACCGCGAGGTCGGATTCCGCCCTGCGAGCGTCTTCCAGCTGCGCCTGCCCGCCCAACTCTCGCACCGCCCAAACCGCGTGCGCTCGCACCATGGGGAACTCGTGACGGGTGAGCTCTAACAACTCCGGCAAACAGTCCTGCATTTTCAAATTTCCCGCCACCACACAGGCATTTCTTAGCAGGCCTCGCAATTTTAGTCGTTTGATCGCGGTTCCTTTAAACGTCGCGGCAAACGATTCCGGCTCCAGTTGGAGGATCTCTTTCAACTTCAATCGGGCCAATTCCGGCCGCGCCTCCAGCAATCCGGATTTGGCGTCTTGCGCGAATCGATTCCACGGGCACACGTCCGCGCAAATGTCGCAACCATAGATGCGATCGCCAATCCCCGCCCGCAGCTCGCGTGGAATGATGCCCTTGTTCTCAATCGTCTGGTAGGAAATACACTTTCGCGCGTCCAGTACCCCTGGCTCCGGCAAGGCGCCCGTCGGACACGCATCCATGCAGCGCGTGCATTTTCCGCAAAAAGTGCCCACGGGATCCTGTTCCCAGCGACGACTCATCGGCGAATCTGAAGCAATCGGTACTCGCACCAAAATTGCGGCCAAGAACAACCAATTCCCAAATTCGGGTGATATCAGCATCGCGTTTTTACCCACAAATCCCAACCCCGCTTTAGCCGCCCAACTGCGCTCCAAAATCGGCCCGGTATCGACATAATAGCGATAGTCCTTGTTCGTGATTCCCGCCCACGACTCCAAGACCTTACCCGCCCCCACCAAGCCCGGTTTAACGGTGTCGTGGTAATCTCGATTGAGCGCGTATCGAGCCCATACCCCTTCGCCAGCCTCCTCCCGTGGTTCGTCATTTTCACCCGCGGGGTCACGGTGGTAATTCACCCCCAACAGAATCACACTGCGCACGCCTTCGAGCACCAAATTCGGGTCGCGCCGCTTGGGCAAAGATCGTTCGAGCCAGGCCATGTCCGCCTGATGGCCCGCCTCCAACCAATTTCCAAAAGACTCAGCCCCCGGACTCAACGCCTCGTCGACCGACGCAAACCGCACTGCATCAAATCCCTCCGCCACCAACGCTCTCCGTAACTCTTCCCGATCGAGTGTCATGCGCCTGAGGTCGCTTTAGCCCAATCTTTGGCTTCTCTTCGGTAGCAACGCATCACATGCGAAATAATATCCGCGGCCGGACGCTGGTCGGTCAAAATTACGGTGCCCGCACGTTTATAAATCGACTCCCTCTCCGCGTAGAGTGACCTGATCCGTTCCCGCGGATCCTCCACGTTGAGCAGGGGTCGATTACGGTTCGTCGAGGTTCGGGCCAAAACCGTCTCAATCGACGCATGCAGACAGATCAATACTCCTTTTTTCCGCAAAAAATTCAGCACTCCCGGTTGCACGACTAATCCTCCCCCGCACGCCACCACACACCTGTCTCCCGGATGACCGGCTTCGACAAACCGGCGTTCAAGACGACGAAAATGAGGCTCACCTTCCTTTTCAAAAATCTCTGGAATCGTGCAGCCTTCCGCTCGCTCGATTTCGTGATCACTGTCGAATAATTGATACTTCAATCGATAAGCCGCCGCGCGACCGATGGTCGTTTTGCCCGTGCCCATGAAGCCAACGAGATACAAATTTGGTTCGAATTTTGACATGGGCATGATTGAAGCAAAGCAGCACCCGCACCCAAGAGGCGACGCTGTGATTTGCCAAACCTCAAAATCTTCATCTGCTCCCACCGTTCGTTCCCGCTCTGCCTACCATGCCATCCGATTTCCAGTCCCACCTCTTCGCCAGCGACAATACTTCCGGCATTTGCCCCGAAGCTTGGGCCGCGCTCACCGCGGCAAACCAGGGACAGCTGCCCTCCTACGGCGATGATGACTGGACGATTCGCGCCTGTAATCTCATTCGCGAAGTATTCGAGAAACCCGACGCCGAGATCTTCTTCGTGTTTAACGGCACCGCCGCCAATTCCCTCGCGCTCGCCTCCCTCTGTCAAAGCTACCACAGCGTGATCTGCCATGAGTTCGCCCACGTCGAGACCGACGAATGCGGCGCGCCCGAATTCTTTTCCAACGGCACCAAGATCCTCACCGCCAGCGGGGCCAATGGGAAACTCACCCCCGAATCGGTCGAACAAGTCATCCTCAAGCGCACCGATATTCATTACCCGAAACCGCGGGTGCTTTCCCTCACTCAGTCCACGGAGTGGGGCACCATTTACAGTCGCGACGAGATTGCGGCCCTCACCGCCGTCGCTCGAAAATATAATCTCGCGGTGCACATGGATGGTGCCCGCTTCGCCAACGCGTCGGCTGCCCTCCAACAACGAGACGGAATCTCCCCCGCCGACTTCACGTGGCGTGCCGGCGTCGATGTGCTCTGTTTCGGGGGCACCAAAAATGGCATGAACACCAGTGAGGCCGTCGTCTTTTTCCGCCCCGAACTCGCCCACGAATTCGACTACCGTTGCAAACAAGCCGGACAACTCGCGTCCAAGATGCGTTTTCTGAGTTCCCAATGGGTCGGCATCCTCGAAAATGGCGCCTGGCTCAAACATGCTGCTCACGCCAACGCGATGACGCAGAAACTCGCCCGCGCCCTCCGTGAACGATTCAACATCACATTCTCTGCCGACCCACAGGTGAATGCCGTCTTCGCCCAGCTCCCCCCTATCATCGCCCGACGGCTGCACGCGCGCGGCTGGCATTTCCATAATTTCGTGGGTGCTTCCGGCTACCGGTTGATGTGTTCTTGGGATACTCAGGAATCCGAAATCGATCAATTTCTTGATGCTCTCGGGGAAGAGCTGATTCGGGACGCTTAACTCCCTCACTCGCTTTTCCGCATGAAACTTTCCATCAAACACGAGTCATTCTACCGCTACGAACGATCGGTCTCCCTTTCTCCGCACTTACTTTACGTCCGGCCGCGCCAAAATTCGTCGCAGCGTCTTCGCCAATTCAAAATCACCGTCTCCTCCGGCGCGGTTCTGTCCAACGTCATTGATCCGCTCGACAATGATTTCATCCACGCTTGGTTCCCGAAAAATACCGATCTCATTCACGTGCAAACGTCATGTGAGGTCGAATCCCTCAACGTCAACCCCTTCAACTTCCTCCTCTCCGGCGAAGCCACCCGACTGCCGTTTGCCTACGCCGCTTCCGTCGCCGAGCCCCTCGCCCCCTATCGCATTCCTCTCGCCCCGGCAACTCGCGATACCATCAACTCATGGCTTGCCCGGGAATTTGGCCAGGCGCCGAAAGCAACGACGGATTTTCTCGGCAATCTCATCCAGTTGATTTTTAAGAAAATCGGCTACCAAAGACGCGAGGAACTGGGCTTCCAAACCTCGATCGAAACCCTTCGTAAAAACAGTGGCACTTGCCGTGATTTCGCCGTGCTGTTTGTCGAAATTTGCCGCGAACTCGGTTTAGCCGCTCGTTTTGTGAGCGGCTACCTCTACACGCCTGCCGACAAACCCGACCTTGCCGGGAATTCGATGCACGCGTGGACCGAAGTCTATCTGCCCGGTGCCGGCTGGAAAGGACTCGATCCCACCGCCGGCGTTTGGTGTGATGATTCCTACATTCCCGTCGCGCATGGGGCCCGAGCCCAAGCCGTCAACCCGATCCAAGGCTCCTATTACAGTGATCATCCCGTCTCCTCCAAACTAGAGTCCACGGTGGACGTCTCCCTGATCGCGCCCTAAATTCCTGCTTTTATGTCTGCTTCTCGCCCCGCGCCCCGATCATCCTCCCCCGAGCGTAAGCTCACCCGGAGCATTGCCGCCTGTGGCGACGCCGTCGAAGCCTCGATGGCACGCACCGACGTCGCCATCACCATGGGGGGAGAACCCACTTTCGTGCCCATCCACCCCGAGGGTGCCGAATGGGCGACAGCCGCGCTTGGCCCCACCAAACTCGCCTACGCCCGACAACTGGCCCATCGCCTCATTTCTCTCAGCTTCCCCGGCAGCGTGATCCTTGAAACCTCCGGCAAACACTTCCCCGGTGAGCCTCTCCCCCGCTGGACCTTACTTTTGCAACACCGGCTCGAAGGCGAACCTGTCTGGAAGAACCCCGATCTTCTCCGGCGTGATCTCACCCCGGGTGCTAACCGTATCGGCGATGCCCGCAAAACGATTCAAAACCTCGCCAAAGCACTGGGCCTCAACCCGCAGTTTATCCGTCGCCTCAGTGCTCCTGATCAACCCAAAAGCACCGTCGGCTACGTGCTGCCCCTTGATTACCACGAAGATCACTGGGTCAGTGACGACTGGCGCGGAGAATTCGAAGGCGATCATCTGCCCCTGTATCTGGGTGACGGATATGCCGGATTAAGACTTCCTCTCAGCGAGCTTGCTGACGAACGACTTCACCGCGCTCTGACTGTCGAAATCAGGGAAGGTTGTGTTTCGATTTTCGTCCCCCCTCTCATGACCCACGCCTACCTGGCGCTCCTGAGCACCATCGAGCAGGCGTTGAGCGACCTTAACCTCAGGGACTGTATTTTAGCGGGATATGCCCCTCCCCCCGACAAAGACCTCCCCACCATCGGCTTCGCCTCCGATCCCGGCGTCCTCGAAATCAACCTTGCTCCCTGCGCGACCTGGCGCGAATACGACGTCCAGTTGAAGCAACTTTACGCTGCCGCCAAAGACGTCGGACTCATCGCCCGCAAACTACAGTTTAACGGTCGCGAAACCGGCACCGGCGGCGGATCCCACATCGTTTTCGGCGGTCCCGAAGGCTTGCTCTCTCCCTTCTTCGCGTTCCCTAAATTCTTGCCGTCGCTCATCCGCTACCTGCAACACCATCCGGCGCTGAGTTTCGCTTTCACCGGACTGTACATGGGCCCCAGTTCGCAAGCTCCTCGGATCGATGAATCGACCTTTGAAGCGCTCTACGAACTGGAAATTGCCTGCGCCGGCGCCGAGCAGATGGGTTCTCCCCCCAACCTCGAACAATTCGATCTGCTCTTTCGCGATCTGCTCATGGACCGTTCGGGCAACACCCATCGCGCCGAACTCAGTGTCGACAAACTTTGGAACCCGTTTGCCGGTAATGGCCGACTCGGTTTAGTCGAATTTCGCGCCTTCGAGTCTCATCCCGACGCCGCCACGATGAGCCTTATCGGTCTGTTTATCCGCGCCATCCTCGCCCGCCTCGTCGGCGATCCCTTATCTGCTCCCTTCGTGCGCTGGGCCGGTGAACTTCATGATCGTTTCTTGCTCCCAAGCTTCATCTGGGCGGACCTCCAGGCCGTCTGCGCCGACCTCGCCAACCACGACATCCCCTTCGACGTCGAGTGGCTCCGCGCGTTTTGGAATTGGCGTTTCCCTCTCGTCGGAAAGTTCGATCTCGAATACGCCGACGAAAACGCGCAGGGGCATACCGCATCTGTCACCTTCCGCCAAGCGCTCGAAGCATGGCCTCTGCTCGGAGAATCCCCCAACGCTGGCACCGTTTCCCGCACGGTCGACTCCAGCATGGATCGCATCGAAGTTTCCATATCCGACCCCGCCCTCCTGGAACGCGGCATCCTACTCGTCAACGGCTACCCTTGCGAATTTCGCTCGGCGGGCGACACCACTGCCGCCGGCATTCGTTTTCGTGCGTTTCACCTGCATCCCTCCCTCCACCCGCATGTCCCCGTCCATGCCCCGTTGATCTTGGAGTGGGTCGATCGCCACACCTTCAACGTGATCGCCGCCGCGCGCTGGCATGTCTGGAACCCCCAAGGTAAATCTTTCAAAAAGCGGCCCAAAACCGAAAACCTCGCTCGTAAACGCTTTGCCGGGCGTTGGGAGGAGTGGCCTGAGACCATTGGGCAACAAAGGTGGATTCCCTCCATCGATTTCCCTCCCGAAGGTCGCCACACCTTGGATCTCCGACGCTACCCCGCCCAATCCCGGGGGTAGTTCGCTTGCCTGCCCTTTAACGAACGCAAGTTCAGCCCTCATCACCAGAATTCCAGACTCCTCCCTTGTCTCTGGCTTCCAGAGCCTTTGATTACGTGTTAATGAACCCCGACGATTTCTGGACCAGTCAAGACGGTCAGATCCTGACCGTGCGCCCCCAAGGCGAAGATAAACCGGTCTTACTCACCCTCGCTTTCCGGCCGCGTAACCCGACCGAATTCGCGTTCCTTAAGGATAACTTAGCCACCCTCAAGTTCACCGAGCGCAGCACCTTGGCGCGCATCGGCATCGAAATGCTGATCCACGGCCAACCCGTCGTCGACGGGAAGCGACTGCTGCTCGAAGCCGAGGCATTCATCTACGACCATAGTTTTCCTCACGCCTCCTACTGGCGAAAGTTGCTTCATTCCGGTTCACCGGTCGGGCGATTATTTCACGCCCCGGCCAGCGCAAAACTTTCGACGGCCGAAATTTGGGAAGCCATCCGCGCCAATACCATAAAGCTGCCCAACACCATTTCCATCGACCGCGATGGACGGGTGTTTCTCACGCCGCACCACGTTCGCTACACCCTCAAACCGGAGCTGGAACGCGAGACGTTTGAACGCCTGATTTCGGGTCAAGCGGGGCGATCCCTGCTCGACAAAGTTCAGGTGCGGCACACCGCGTCACCACTGGTGATCGCCCCGGCATCGGGGGTCCTCACGAGCTGCTCCATGTACCTAAAAGAGCACTACGTCGTGCTTAACCAAGGTGAAGGCAACTTCGGTATCCACACCAGCGCCGTGCTCCTCGATCCGGTGAAGACTTTCGGCACCAACGTCATGCTCGAAATCTACAACCAAGGCGACGCCCCCGTAGTGAATCCGATGGTCTCAGTCGAGCTGTTCCATGCCCCCGAACGAGACGGCTCCCGCCAGATCGCGCTGCGCGAAAAACGCGAACGACTCAGCACCACGTCGCAAACGATATTTAATCGTCTGGATACCTCCCCGCCCAGCACTTCCGCCGGTGCCACTAAACCTCGTCTGCGGGTCACCGTCCGGGGGCAACACGCCGCCATGGAAAACCGATCGATTTTTGTGTATTCCGGCGCCACGGGAAAGGGGCTGCAAGAAACCGTCTCGGATGCGGAAAAAACCTGTGGATCCCCCACCCTTTTAGAGGCGCTGGAGGGGGCTCCCGCCAATTCCGATACGCTCGTTACCAATTACTTTCCCAACCTTCTCGAGCAAGTCGAGCTACTCGCCCGCCTCCCGGAGCTGAAACTTCGCCGCATTGTCTTCCGCCACGCTTCCCGCACTCACGGTTTTTTCCTCTCCCACAACGCGCACAGTCGTCTCGACACCCTCGATGCCCTCGGCATCGACGTCTATTGGTTCACGCCCAATCTCAACGACCTCTACCTCCACACCTACAAGAAGAATCACGGCTTCTTTCTCCGCGAAGAGGTCAGCCGTCGGTTCCAAGAAAGCACTATTCTCGCCTTTTACGGCAGCGCCGTGGGACTCAGTGACGAGCAAACCGCCCGCATTACCAAACTCATTGACACGCTGACCAACTACATGAGCCCCAACGTCGCGGTCCTCACCGGCGGCGGCGGCGGGGTGATGGGGCTCGCTTGCGAACAAGCCCGAGCTCGCGGCGCTTTGACCGGCGCCTGCTTCCTCGAACTCGAAGCGCAGCCCCCCGAACTCGGGGTGGATTTTTTCAACACCTTCCAGGAATCATCCCGACACTTCCGCCAAAAGTGGTTCGAGGTCGCCGATTTTTGCATCTTCAACGTCGGCGGCGTCGGCACCTTGGAGGAAATCGGGATCGAACTCTGCAATCTGAAACTCGGGATTCGACCCCGCGTTCCCATGGTGTTTTTCGACGCGACTTACTTCCGCGATCTTCGTCGCCAACTCATGGGCATGATCCGCTCCGGCCGAGCCCCCGCCTGGATGGAAGCATACCTCTTGTTTACCGACGATCCTGAAGAAGTGGTGGCCTTTTACCGCGACAGGCTTCAAGTGCTTTGACCTGATGGCTTCAATCTCCCTGCCCAAATCCGTTCTTGTTGTTGGTTCCGGTGGCCGCGAACACGCTCTCGTTCGTGCCATTGGCGCGTCCCCCGCGATGCCGCGCATTCTCGCCGCACCGGGTAATCCTGGCATGGCCGCCGATGGCGCGCAGTGCCACCCCATCGCCGCCGATGCGATCGATGACCTCGTACAACTCGCCCAGCGGGAATCCGTCGAGTTTGTCGTCGTCGGGCCAGAAGTACCTCTCACCCTTGGCTTGGTCGATGCCCTCGCCGAGGCCAATATTCCGGCGTTCGGTCCCAAGGCCGATGGCGCTCAGCTCGAAGCTTCCAAGATTTTCACTAAACAGATCCTCCAGAAATACTCGATCCCGACCGCGCCTGCCGGAATTTTTGACGAGATCGAACCCGCCATCGCCTACCTCCGATCTCGCCCCGCCCCCATCGTCGTCAAGGCCGATGGCCTCGCCGCCGGTAAAGGGGTCATCGTTGCCCAAACCACGGCCGAAGCCGAAGCCGCCGTGGCCGACATGCTTGAAGGCAACAAATTCGGGGCCAGCGGCTCTCGCGTCTTAATCGAAGACTGCCTGGTCGGCGAAGAAACCTCCCTCCTCGTGGTCGTTTCCGGCTCCACCTACCTCTCCCTTCCGACCTCCCAAGATCACAAACGCATCGGCGAAGGCGACACCGGACCCAACACCGGCGGCATGGGGACCTACTCCCCCGCCGATGTCGTTACCCCCGCACTGCTCGCCCAAATCGATCGCGAAATCGTGGCACCATCCGTCAAAGCCATCGCGGCCGAGGGCATCGATTTTCGCGGCATGCTCTTCATCGGCATCATGCTCACGCCCGAAGGCCCTTCGGTGCTCGAATATAATACGCGTTTTGGCGACCCTGAGACTCAGGTCGTGCTGCCTCGCCTCAAATGTGATGTACTCGAACTCCTCTGGCGCACCGCCCAGGGCTCGCTCGAGAACTTCGATCTCCCCGTTTCTGATGAACACGCCATGTGCGTCGTCATCGCCGCCGATGGTTACCCCGGCTCCTACGCCAACGGCGACCCCATCAATCTGCCCGAACCACTCGCCCCCGGCGTTGCGGTCATCCAGGCCGGCACCAGCCTTAACGCAACGGGCCAACTCGTTTCTGCCGGCGGACGGGTTCTCGGCGTCACCGCCGTCGCCCCGACGCTCCGGGCCGCCGCCGACTTGGCCTACGCCACCTGCGAGCAAATCAAGATGAGCACCAAGGTCTTTCGGCGCGACATCGGAGCCCGCCAATTCAATCGCGCATGAAATCGTTTCTTCTGGTCTGCCTGACCGGTCTGTCCTGCGGCTTCGCGCCCGCCGCGGAACGAGAGGCAAAGCTCACCCCCAAGATTCTCTACACCCAGGCGATCACTCACGTGCCTCCCGCTTGGGCCACCGGAATCGTTTACGATCTACGCGATGTGAACTGGACGCATGGATCCGCTCAAATCCTCCGGAAGCTGTTCATCGAGACTCATCCGCTGTCCGTGGTGCTGCTTCGCTCCACCTCTGACCCAGCATGGTTCACCGCCTTAGCCGACCGCTCCCACCGCGTGATTTTGGTCTCACCGATCGGCACCTCCTCGGTTTCCGATGTCAGCGTTGTCGTCACCACCGATGAAGTCTCCTCCGCCGTTCAAGCCATCGAAACCGGAGCCGACCTTGCATCGCTCGCCCTACCGGAAATTGCCAAACGCCGCTTCGACGAAGCCGCTCTCGTTCGCCGTCACAGCGGCACGAATGATCCCGCGTCCGCCCTGAACGGACCAGTCGAAGCAGAAACCGACGACGCCGCGCCCGTCGCTCCAACTCCCGACCTCATGCTGCAACGCGCCGTGCAAATCCTCCAAGGACTGGAAGCCTTGGGCAGGAGCTAGGTGTGTCCCCGGAGTTGCCTTTTCCGGCTAGATTGACCTCTTCATCTCTTCAACATGGCTGAATCTGGACTTATTATCGCGGTTTGCACGGGAAACATCTGTCGTTCCCCCATGGCGGAAGCACTCATCGCCCACGCCCTGAAAGCGGAATCTGGAGCCCTCTCCAAATTTCGGGTGATTTCGGCTGGGGTTGCCGCCCGAGAGGGAGACCCCCCTTCGGCGAATTCCGTGACTGCCTTGAAAAAAGTCGGGCTAAATATTTCCGGTCATAAAAGCCAAGCACTTACCCCTGAAATGGTTGCAAAAGCCGATATCATCTTCGGCATGACCGAATCACACCGTGCCGTCATTCAAGCCGCCATCAGCCCGATGCCGCATAACATCTACCTCCTGCGCGAGTTTATGCCGCAAGAGGCAGATTGCCAAATCGCCGATCCCTACGGCGGCCCGCTGCCCCTCTACGAAGAATGCCGCGACGAAATCGTTGAGGCCTTGCCCTCTGTGCTGAAGTTCCTTCGCAAGAAATTCGAGTAACTTCGATATTTTCGGTTTGGGATTTCCTCAATTCACACCTCTTTTCTCCTCTTTTCATTTCTATGATTAACGCCGCTCCACTCTCCACCCTCGATCCCGAAATCGCCGCAGCCATCGCGGCCGAACGCTCCCGGCAAGAAAGCCACATCGAGCTCATCGCCTCGGAGAACTTCACCTACCCTGCGGTCATGGAGGCCCAGGGGAGTGTGCTCACCAACAAATACGCCGAGGGCTACCCCGCGAAACGTTGGTATGGCGGTTGCGAACACGTCGATAAAGTAGAGATTCTCGCCATCGACCGGGCCAAAGCCCTCTTCGGCGCCGAACACGCCAACGTTCAACCCCACTCCGGTTCCCAAGCCAACTTCGCGGTTTACACTTCGGTGCTGCAACCAGGCGACAAAGTCCTGGGCATGAATCTCGCTCACGGCGGCCATTTGACCCACGGCAATCCCGTCAATTTCTCCGGAAAATTCTACAAGTTCGTCCAATACGGCGTGCGCGAGGACACCGGTTTGATCGACTACGAGGAACTCGCCGCGATCGCCGAGCGCGAACAACCCAAGATGATCACCGTCGGTGCCTCCGCTTACTCGCGGGTCATTGATTTCGAACGCATGGGCGAAATCGCTCGCTCCGTCGGAGCTTACCTCTTTGCCGATATCGCCCACATCGCCGGTCTCGTCGCGGCTGGCGTGCATCCGTCTCCCGTGCCGCACGCCGATTTTGTCACCACCACGACCCACAAAACCCTGCGCGGTCCTCGCGGTGGTCTCATCTTGTGCAAAGCCGAGCACGCCAAAATAATCAATTCGGCGATGTTTCCCGGCGCTCAAGGGGGACCCCTCATGCACGTGATCGCAGCCAAAGCCGTTTGTTTCGCCGAGGCCATGAAGCCGGAATTCAAAATCTACGCCGCTCAAGTCGTCAAAAACTCCCGAGCCCTCGCCACCGCTATGATTTCACGCGGTTACGAGCTCGTTTCGGGAGGCTCCGACAATCACCTTTTCCTCGTCGACCTTCGGAGCAACCTGCCCGATCTCACCGCCAAGAAAGCCCAAGAGACTTTGGACCGCGCCCACATCACGTGTAACAAAAACACCGTGCCATTCGAGACCCGGTCCCCTTTCCAAGCTTCGGGTATCCGTCTCGGCACTCCCGCGGTCACGTCGCGTGGCTTCGTGGAAACCGATATGGATGAGATCGCCGCCTGCATCGACACCGTGCTCAAAGCCATCGATACCGATCGTATCGATGACGCGCTTTCCACCGTCCAAACCCGCGTCGCCGTTCTCAGTCAAAAATATCCGCTACCTTACTAGCACCCGTTTGCTAAGATTCGAGCATGGGTGTCAAACTGAGTGACGAGGGTCGCTTTGCGGTTCGAGTTCCGTCCCGTCCATTCGTCCCGCCCCTATCCGATATGCCAGCTCCTATTCCCGCGTTGAATCGCAAGCCGTGGTCCATGAAGTGGATCGTGCTGGCTATTCTAGCCTGCATCGTGCCCTACACGTGGATCACGATCAAATACCGCAAAGAGGCGCCCCCCCATCAGCCGTATCAGGACAACAAAGACCGCGCCCAGGTGATGCGCTTACTCGATTCGGGGTTCCAGCGGGTCAACGCGTCGTTCGAACGCCTGGTTGATCCTCCGTTGCCGCTGCCGGACGCGGCCGCTTTCGAGGCAGTTCCCGGTGGTCTGACTCCCAGTCTCAGCGCCCTGCTGATTGATAAGCCGGCCGTTCCGACATCGTTTACCCAGTTCAACGCTCCCGCCTCCGCGTTGGTCGGCACATCTTATGTCATTACGGTCGGTTGCGCCCAACCCGAACGGGATGAACAACCGGCGGAGTCGTTCCTCTATCTGCGGGGACGCGAAGCCGTGTTCATCATCGGCTATCAGGAGCTCCCCGACGAGTTCCGCTCCCGCCGGCAAGAGAGCTACATTCGGCTCAGCGTGCCCGCCAACACGTTTGATTCTGGGCAGTATCACGGGACCTTGATCGGGGCGGAAGCCTCGCGAAGCTGGACCTTTACCGTGCACTGACCGTTTCACTTGCTTCTCATCGGAGGTTTGACCTTACCCCCCGTTTCGCCGAAAACGCCCTCACCTTACATCATGCCCACCGGCTCCGCAAAATCTACGGTCACCCCCGCTTCCGCGTCGGCGACCACCATGAAACCCTCTGATCTGCGGGGGATTCTAAAATACATCCCTCGATTTCGAAATCAGATCTTCGTGATCTCGTTGGATGGGGCCGTCATTGCCGACGACAACTTGTCCAACCTTTTGGTCGATATCGCCGTTCTCCGCAGCCTCAGCATCAAGGTCGTGCTCGTTCACGGCATCTCGGTGCAACTGGAGGAACTCTCGCAGGTGCGGCAAGAGTCGATCTCGAATGCCGACGGCACCGGGATAACCAATGCCGCCACCCTCGATCTCGCCGTCCGGGCCTCTTCGCGGGTGTCCCATTTGATCCTCGAAGGCCTCACTCAAAACAATCTCAAGTGCGCCATCACCAATGCCATTCGCTCGCTCCCCATGGGTGTGATCAAAGGCGTCGATCACGAGTTCACCGGCAAGGTTGATCGGATCGAGAAGGACACCCTCCATCATCTGCTCGCCGCCAATATAATCCCCATCATTCAACCGATCGGTTTCGACCCCGAGGGCCGTACGCTTCGTATCAATTCTGATCTGTTGGCGGTCAAAGTCGCCACGGCGCTCGATGCGACCAAAATCCTCTTCCTCAGCAATCAGCCCGGGCTCCTGATCGATCAGGTGCTGCAGCGCGACTTATCCGTCAAGGTCCTACGGCAGGTGCTCTCCTCCGCCCCGGAACGGATCGCGCCCGCAAGCCTATCCAAGGCCACCCACGCCGTTAAGGCCATCGAAGCCGGAATCCCCCGCGTGCAGATGATCGATGGCCGGCTCTACGACAGTTTGCTCAATGAAGTGTTCTCCAGCGATGGCGTCGGCACCCTCATTTACGGCAACGACTATCAGCAGATCCGACCGGCGACCCGCAGTGACGTGCGCTTTATCCACAGCCTGATCCGCGGCGCGATCGAACGCGATGAACTGCTCCACCGCACCCCCGAGTTAATCGAAGAAAACATCGAGCAGTTTTTTGTATTTGAGATCGACGAGAACATCGTCGCCTGCGTCACCCTACGTTTCTACGAAGAACAACCCGGGGTGGCCGAACTCGGCTCACTTTACGTCATGCCGTTTCATCACAAAAGAGGAATCGGCCGCAAGATGGTTAAGTTTGCCGCACTTCAGGCGCGGGAACGCGGCGCGAAACAATTGGTGGCTCTTTCGACTCAAAACTCCACGTTTTTCACTTCCGCATGTGGTTTCGAGGAATCAGAAAAAAACGTGCTACCTGCCTCCAGACTTGCGATCTACGAATCCAACGGTCGAAACGCCAAAGTTTTGGTTCGTCCGTTGGCTTGATCCTACGGATAATTGGATCAGTCTGAACGATGGCTTTCCGGTTCGCAACCTTTGCGCGTTGCCCCATTCAAACCGCCTCGCTCCCCCAAATTCTGATGAAATCTATTCTCGCGCCCCGACTGCGCCACTTTTTCGCCGTGCTTGGCGTGCTGGTTTTCGCGCCCGCCGCGAACGCCCTCGTGATATTTGACGGCGCTACGGGCAACACCAGCGATCCCGGGAATGGCTTGCCGTGGGATAATGTGGGCAACTCCGGGGTTTATCTCGGCGCCTACCACACCGGTTATTGGGTGATCACGGCCAATCACGTCGGATCGAGCGCTATCACCTTAAACGGCCTCAGCTACCCGGGAATCAGTGGCACCGCCGCGCGAATTGGGACGACCGATTTATTACTCTACCGCATCGACATATCCACCCACGGAGCGCCTGCCCTGCCCCAGCTTAACCTCTCCTCGGGCACCCCCGTGGTGGGCGCTCAGGTTTTCATGATTGCCGATGGCAGCGGCACCAAAACTTGGGGCACCAACAATGTGGACCAATATGCCAGTTACGCCCTCGTCAACGCGGGACCGACGACGATCGGACTTATCACGGCTTACGATTCCTTCGCCGATGAAGCGCAGGCCCAAGGCGGCGATTCGGGCGGCGCGGTCTATTTTCAACTTCCCGACGAATCGTGGCTCCTGAGCGGAATCATTAGCGCCATCGGCACCTTCGACGGATCTGCCACTCAATTTACCGCCTCCATTGCCCTCGCCGCCTACCATACCGATATTACGGGAATCGTGGGCACCGCCGTCCCTGAGCCCCGAACCGCCGCGATCTGGATCGGCGCCGCCGGGCTTTTGCTTGCGGTCGGATGCAGACGCCGCAACGCATCGGGCCCCGTATAATTGCCGCCCCGTTGCCATGCGCGCAGTCATCCAACGAGTCTCCTCGGCTCACGTCACGGTCGACGGTAATACCGTGGGACAAATCGAAGCCGGGCTCTTAGTTTTTCTTGGTATCGCTCGCACCGATACGACAACGGCAGGACAGTGGCTGGCCGCTAAGATCGCCAAACTGCGAATTTTTCCGGATGAGAGCGGCAACATGAATCGCTCGCTCCTGGATCACGGGGGACGCGCCTTGGTCGTGAGCCAGTTCACCCTCCACGCTCGCACCCACACAGGCACGCGTCCCAGCTTCAACGACGCCGGCCCTCCCGAGCTCGCCGAACCGCTTTATCGCTCGTTCCTCGAGCAACTCCAAATCGCGCTCGAAAATCGACCGGTGGCCGCCGGAAAATTTGGCGCCATGATGCAGGTGCAACTCGTCAACGACGGCCCCGTCACCATCATCCTCGATTCGGAGACCTCCGCCTAAAACCGTGAGTTATCCGCGCTTCATTCGCGAGCAACCGATCGAAGCATCGTTCGGTTTCGGCACCACCCTTTGCACCAGTTTCGGACAGACCTACTTCATCTCCTTGTTCGTGCCCGCGCTCGTGGGGATACTCCCCATCAGCATTGGGCAATTTGGTTCGATCTATGCCGCCGGCACACTACTCGGGGCGGTGCTCCTGCCGTTCTTCGCCGCGCACTACGACTCCACGCCGCTCGCGCCCTACACGCGTCGAGTCTTTTGGGGATTGGGGGCCGCCTCGCTTCTTCTGGCGACCACGGTTCATCCCTTGATGCTGCTCTTCGCGATCGCCGGACTGCGGCTGGGGGCACCGGGTCTCACCACTCATATTTCAAACACCACCATGGCCAAAGGCTTTGCGAAACGTCGCGGCATCGCCCTCGGTTTCTCCTCCCTCGGCTACCCGACTGGCGAAGCAATTTTACCCCCGCTCACGGCCGCCCTCCTGCTCTTCGTCGATTGGCGATTGATCTGGGTGGGCGTGGCAATTCTTTACCTCTTCGCCCTCCCTGCCGCTGCGACTTGGCTAATTAATCGCGCCCGCTTCAGCACTTTTGTCGCACCTGACTTTGAGTCCGCCAAACCCTCCGCGCGGCGTAATTTGGGCCGGGCCTTTAAGCTGATGACGACCGACCGGCGCTTCTGGTGGTTGCTGCCCGTGCAAATGCTTCTGCCCATGTTGATGACCGCCGCATTTCTCTACCAAGCGGCGATCGCCGAGAGCAAAGGATGGAGCACTTCCTTTATGGCTTCGCTGTTCACCGTGTTCGCCCTTTCCAAGGCGATCACCGCTTTGATCTCCGGGCACAGGATTGATCGGGTCGGCGCGATCCGGCTCGTCGGCTGGGTCGCCATGCCCGCCGCCGCCGGCTTCATCATTCTCGCCTGGAGCAACCACCCCGCCGCCGCGATCGCTTTCTTCGCTCTCGTGGGACTCACGGGGGGTTCGGCCGGCAACGTATTGACTTCTATCTGGGCGGAAATCTACGGCACCAAACAGCTCGGTGCGATCAAAGGCCTGACCAGTTCACTCGCCGTGATCTCCTCCGCCCTTGGACCGGCAATTGCCGGCCTATTGATCCAGTTGGAAGTAGGCTTCACTCCAATGCTAACCGGCTTCGGAATCCTCATCGCGCTGGGGGCAATTTGCGCGCAAAACGCGGCGCGTATCTCTGTCGGGAACTAAAAGAATCCGTGCCGGTTGCGGCGACGAAATCTCGTCGTAGTCTGCCTTCATTGCGCTGCTTCTATCACCCCGACTACGAATTCCCTCTTCCCCCGGAGCACCCGTTTCCCATGGACAAGTTTCGGCGGGCCGAAGGCATCTTGCGAAGAGAAGCGGGTTCACTGCTATCGATCGAATCGCCGCCCCCCGCATCCCGGTCTCAAATCGACCGGATTCATCCCCCATCCTATATCGATAGCTTAAGGTTTGGGACCTTGGACCGCGCGGCGACGGTGCGCCTTGGCCTCCTCCCCAGTGCGTCCCTGCTCAAACGGTCTGCGCTGGAAGTAGGCGGCACCCTGGCCGCAACCGCCGCCGCGCTCACTGACGGACTGGCGTGCAACTTGGCCGGAGGAACCCATCATGCCTTCGCCGATCGGGGCCTTGGCTTTTGCGTCCTCAATGATGTCGCTATCGCCATCGCCGAACTACGGAGCTCACATCCGGATATTCGTTGTATGGTCATCGATACTGATGCCCACCAAGGCAACGGTACCAACGGCATCTTCGCCGACGACCCCAACGTATTTACCTATTCAATTCATGTCGGTAGAAACTATCCTGCGGAAAAAACTCCCGGCTCCCTTGACGTGCCCCTCCCTCGCTATGTTTCCGGTCTGGCCTATCTTGAACAACTTGAAGCCACCCTGCCTTCCGCGGTGGAGGATTTCTCTCCTGATTTCGTCTTTTGGATCGCCGGAGCTGATCTTCACCGTGATGACCGCTTCGGCCAAATGAATCTTGAGGACGATCATTTCGCCGCTCGCGACCGGCTTGTTTTGGGCCTCATTTCCTCAAATAATACCCCCACGGCCGTTCTTTATGGCGGCGGCTACAATCGCGATCGGGAGCACACGGCCCGGCTTCATGCCGGCACCGTGCTCAGAGTGCGTGCCGCCGTTGCCCCTGAGAGGTGAATTACCCTCATATTTGCCTTCGCATCAAACTTTTCCGCCAAAAACGGCCATGATTTAGTCTTGGATTGTGGCGGCGTAATTGTTAGCTTACTGGCTGGCACTGGCGCGGTGAGTTGCTATCCATAAAGGGTGACCAAACTAACTAATCTCGGCCATGCCACCAACCACACCATCTCAGGGAAAAGACCGGATTTTGCTCGTAGAGGGATTCACCTTCTCTTGCCGCGATCTTTTGCCTCGGCTCGAGTCACTTGGCTACAGAGTTGTCGGGCAAATTAAAGAGGCCTCCACGGTCGTCACGATAGTCGAAGAACTGCGACCAGACCTCGTCATTTTAGACGCCAGTCTCGCCAATTCCGCTGATGCGATCGCGATCGCAAACTCAGTGCGAAAGGCCTCGGAACGTCCCATCGTCTTTATCGCGGACAGTGTAAGCCGCGAACGATTAGTTACTTCGCCAGATGTGCCTCAGTTCAGTTACCTTTCGCCATCCTTCGACAATCGGGAACTTCACTTTGTACTCGATTTTTTCCTAACGAAGCACCGAGCTGAAAGACGTCTGCGCACGGCCGAGGCTCGGTATGAAGCGCTATCGTCGTCAGCCCTCGATGGGATTGTAACGACGAGTATCACGGGACGAATTACCAGTTGGAATCGTGGAGCGGAAATCATCTTTGGCTACCACGAAAGCGAGATTCTCCGCCAGCCGTTGACTCTCTTGCTTCCCACCAGATTTCGGCGGGAGAACCTTAAAATGATGGCCCGGCTGCGCACGACTGGAGCGGACGCCCGCGCCGAGCATCGAGTGGAACTCCTCGGTCGCCACAAAAATGGGCGCGAATTTCCCCTCGAATTGGCCCTCACTCCATGGAGCAGTCCCGAGGGCCGGTTTGTCACTGGAATCATCCGGGACATCTCCAATCAAAAACGCGCACAAGAGCAGCTTCGATTGCAAAGCACCGCCCTCGAAGCGGCCTCAAATACCGTTATAATCACCAACACCAAAGGAGTCATTGAGTGGGTAAACCCCGCTTTCACCGAAACCATCGGTTACACCAAGGACGAAGCGATCGGGCAGAATCCCCGCATCCTCAGTTCGGGTCAGCAGTCGCCCGAATACTACGCGGAAATGTGGGGTAAACTTTCCTCTGGAAAAAGTTGGAGCGGAGAATTTATTAATCGCCACAAAGACGGCCACTTGATCACCGAAGACGTCAATATCACCCCGGTGCGGAATGAAGAGGACGTGATCACCCATTACGTCGCCATCAAACAGGATACCTCCAAACTCAAAGAGAATATCCAAAACCTCGAAGCCGCCCATCGGCAGCTAGCCGATAAAAATCGCGCGCTCGACGTCGCGCTGATCGAAGTCCGGGCCGCGTCGGAGGCCAAAGCGGCTTTTCTCGCGACCATGAGTCACGAGATCCGCACGCCCATGAATGGATTCATCGGCATGGCGAGTTTACTCCAAAATTCGAGCCCTCTCACTCTCGAGCAAGTCGACTACATCGACACCATCTGTTCATCCGGCGAGACCCTGCTCACCCTCATCAACGATATTCTGGATTTTTCCAAAATCGAATCCAACCACATGGATCTTGAATCGGTTCCTTTCAATTTACGCCGCAACTTGGAAGAAACTTTGGATACCGTCGCTCAACCAGCTCGCGACAAATTTCTGGATCTCGCGTTGGAAATAGATCCATCCGTTCCCGCTGCGATTGTCGGCGACAGCGTCCGTATTCGACAGGTCATCACCAACCTCGTCGGCAACGCGATTAAGTTCACCGCCGAGGGCGAAGTCGTCGTTCAAGTCCGCGCCGATCCCCAAAATGGCAATCGACAACGCATCTATTTTTCGGTCTCGGATTCGGGCATTGGTATCGCCGGAGAAAAACTGGATCGACTCTTCAAATCATTTTCCCAAGTCGACTCCTCGACCACCCGGGTCTATGGCGGCACCGGCCTTGGTCTAGCCATCAGTCAACGGCTGGTCGGGCTGATGGGCGGCGAGATTAAAGTCAGCACTGAGATCGGCAAGGGCTCGAGATTCTATTTCGATCTGGATCTCCCGGTCGCGCCCACCCTCGACCATGAAACCCGGGATCAGATTTCGATAAATCTCACGGGACTTAAAATTCTCATCGTCGATGATAATTCCACCAATCGTCGGATCTTCAGCGCACAACTCGCCCAGGCAAATTGCCGCGTCGTAACATGTGCCGGTGGCGCGGAAGCGTTGGCTTGGTTAGATAAAAACTCCGCCCCCGACCTCATCATCACCGATATGCTGATGCCTGGGATGGATGGCGTCACCTTTTCGATGAAAGTTCGGGACTGGGAAAGTGCTCGCAGCCCCCAGCGTAAACTTCCTCTCGTCATGATCTCCTCGGGTGGATTTCATGCGAAGATTCCCGGCGCTGATCGTGCTGATTTCGCGTTCACCCTCACCAAACCAGTCCGTCAACAAGACTTAATTGAAACCGTGGGTCGAGCCTGCTTCGTGGCACTCAAACAACGAGTCGCCACCGCTTCCAACGACACCGGCCAGGAACTGATAAAAACCGCGCTCAACTTCCCTCGGCGCATTCTTCTCGCGGAAGACAATATCGTTAATCGAAAAGTCGCCACCGCGATGCTTAAACGGCTAGGCTATTCCATCGACGTCGCCATCAATGGCACCGAAGCCGTCGACGCGTGCGGTAAACAACGCTACGATCTCGTTTTAATGGACGTCCTGATGCCGGAAATGGATGGCCTTGCTGCCACCCGGGAAATCCGTCGAAGGTTTGACTACCAGCCCCTCATCATCGCGATGACGGCCAACGCGATGGAAGGGGACCGCGAGACCTGTATCGGAGCGGGCATGGACGACTACGTCACCAAACCCATCAAAATTGAAAAGCTTCAGCATGTCGTGAGCCTCCCTCTCCGGAATCCCTCGATCAGCGACTCAAATTAAGCCCTCGGAACCGACAGGCTCTGCCCATTATCCTTGCGGTCAAGTTGCAGGATGAACGGCGCCGCCTGCTTGACCCATTCTTCCGGCATGGGCTGCGCTTGAGCCGACTCAGCTGAGCACTTTTGCAACATCTCCGTGTTAATCACGCCCGGGTTCAATGGAACCGCCGCCATTGGATCCGGCAATTCGGCGGCCAACGCTTTGGTTAAGCCCTCGATGGCATACTTCGACGCGCAATACGGGGCCACTCCCGGTGAAACACTCCGCCCCCATCCCGAAGAAAAGTTCACCACCACGCCACTTCCCCGGGCCACCATGTCGGGAACAAAGTATCGGATCACATTAAACACTCCCGTCACGTTGACATCGATCAACTGCTTAAACTCAGCCGGAGAGATTTCCCAAAGCGGCGCCGGTTCATTCATCAATGCCGCGTTATTGATGATCAGATCGGGGGCTCCATGGGAGGCCGACACCGTTTCATACCAAACCGATACCTTATTAGCCTGAGCGACATCCACGATATCAAACCGGTGCCTCTCCCCACATCCAAATCTCAGGTCCAGGATTTTCTCCGGATCTCTGCCACAGCCGATGACCGTATGTCCTTCCGCCATGTAGGTGTCGGCCAGAACCCGCCCTAGTCCCTTGGTCACCCCGGTAATAAGAATCTTCATGAACTTATTTTTTGCCCTATCCTGAGGGTCTCATGCGAGGAGAAATCAATCTTAGCCCGCGTTCAGCCGTAAATTCCTATTGACGACCTCTCTCTCACAGATTCGTCTCCCCTTCCCCTTATGGCGAGATAGCTCAGTTGGTAGAGCAGCGCACTGAAAATGCGCGTGTCCCCGGTTCGAATCCGGGTCTCGCCACCACCTCAAGTTCAATGACTGAGGTGATTTGGGATAGAGCATCGTAGCCCCGCCGTCCTTCACCCATTTATTAGTGGATAAATGCTCACCCTCGCTCGCATCCAAGCCGCGGCCGCCCGCATTGCGCCTTACATCAGGATAACCCCCGTCCTGACGTCTCAAATCCTCGACGATCGAGCCCAAGCAAGGATCTATTTTAAGGCCGAAAATCAACAGGCCGTCGGCGCGTTCAAAGCCCGTGGAGCGATCAACGCCGTATTTTCGCTCTCTCCCGCCGTGGCCGCCGGTGGGGTGGTGACTCATTCGTCCGGCAACCACGCCGCCGCCGTCGCCTATGCCGCGAGATTACGCGGTATTGCGGCCCATATCGTGATGCCCACCACGGTCTCTTCGATTAAGCGGGCGAACGTCTTAGCCGCCGGGGGGATCATCGTGGATTGCGAGCCTACGCTTGTCTCGCGTGAACAAACGGCCGCGCGCGTTCTCGCCACGCAGGGTGGCACCATGATCCATCCCTACAATGATCTGGACGTCATGGCAGGCCAAGGCACCGCCGCCCTTGAGCTTCTCGCCGCTCATCCCGATCTCGATATCGTGCTGTGCCCGGTCGGTGGCGGCGGGTTACTCAGTGGCACTGCCGTCGCGGTCAAAACCCTCCACCCCCACATTCGAGTGGTCGGCACCGAACCCGCCGCCGCGGACGACGCGGCGGAGTCCTTCCGCACCAAAATCCTCGTCCGGCCCACCACTCCCCCTGTCACCATCGCCGACGGCCTCAGAAGCGCCCTCGGCGAACTCACCTTCGCCGAAATCATCGCTCACGTCGATGACATCGTCACCGTCGATGAACCCCGGATTGTTGCCGCCACCAGACTCTTGACCCAGTGTTTTGCCCAGCCGATCGAACCCTCTTCCGCGGTTCCCCTCGCCGCCTTACTTCACCATGCTATTCCAAACAGTCAGGGCAAACGCATTGGAATCATTCTTACTGGCGGCAATGTCATGGCCTAATTTCTGTTTCGGCGGGTCCAGTATGTCGCGTGCGCCCCGCATTGTCGATTGCACGGACCTATGATCAGCCCAGCATCTGACTCCCGTAGATGAATGGATTAACCTTACTGCAAGATTTAGCGGTCGTGCTCTTAGCCGCCGGCGCAGCGGGTGCGCTATGTCGAAAACTAGGCCTGTCGGTCATCGTAGGTTACCTTGTGGCCGGAATTTTCATCGGCCCCCTCAACCTCCCTTTCACCTACGTTCAAGACCTCGGACGCGTGCAGACGCTTTCTCAAATCGGATTGGTCTTCTTGATGTTTTCCATTGGTCTTGGCCTCAGCGTTTCTAAATTAGGTCGAATGGGCATCGCGCCGTTCATCGCGACCGCCGTCGGAGCCTTGCTCGTGCTCGCGACGAGTCGCCTCGTCTTCACCCTCGTCGGACTCTCGGCGCTGGAAGCATTTTTCCTCGCCGCCATGCTCACCGTGTCCAGCTCCGCCGTGATTGCTAAGGTAATCAAGGATCTGAACTTAACCCATGAACGCCCCGGCCAAGTCGGGTTGTCGATCACCGTGCTCGAGGATGTCGTTGCGGTGGTCATGCTGACTATTCTCGGCGCCGAAGCCGCCGCCTCCACCTCCACCTCCAGCGCTGGTCTCGCCACCCTGCTCGCGAGTCTTTCCGCCTTTATCATGCTGCTGATTGGCACCGGACTTTTCGTCCTGCCTCGTCTGCTGCGGCGCCTGGAAACCGCCGTCGACACCGAACTACTCACCATTGTAGTGGCAGGCCTCCTTCTGCTCATGGCGGTCTTGGCCGTGGAGGCGGGCTACTCCCTCGCTCTCGGCGCATTCTTGCTCGGAGCGATGGTCGCCGACACCCCTCAAAAAGCGGCCATCGATAATTCATTTCGAGGAATGCGCGACATGTTCAGCAGCGTTTTCTTTGTCGCCATTGGCATGTTGATCGAGGTGCAAAAATTACTGGAACTGTGGCCCCTCATCTTAGGACTCACGGCCTTCACCTTAGTGGTCCGATCCACCGCCGTATTTGCCGCCCTCACCCTCGTCGGCATGACGACTGATGTCGCCCGGCGGGCCGCCCTCCTCCTCTCCCCCGTCGGTGAATTTTCGTTTGTTATCGCGCAACTTGGGGTCTCCGCCGGCGTGCTCGATGCTCGCTATTACCCCGTCGCCGTTGGCGTATCTATTCTGACCGTGTTCTTTGCCCCGCTCATCAACCAGCAAGCGGACCGCCTGGTCGCGGCGAGCTCGAAAATCGAACCACGCTGGCTGAGCCGTGCATTCGAAGACTATCCTGCCTGGGTGGCCCATCGGGCCAAGGAATCGTTCCGCGGCAAATGGTGGCTCCTCGTTAAAAAACGCATCATCCAAATCGCTGCGGAAATGCTCCTCGTCGCGGGCCTACTCGGCTTCTCTCCCATCTTTCTCGATCTGCTCGTGAAGAACCCGTGGATTGCTCAAAATCAACCCAACCTTTGGCAAATAGCCTTCTGGGCCACGCTCGCTGTCGTCGTCCTCGTTCCCTTGACCGCCCTTTGGCGAAACCTCGCTGCCGTGGCCATGATCACCGGAGAATCGGTCGGAAAGTCCACTCGGCTACCTAAAGCCCTCATCGAAGCCACCGTGAAATTTTTCGCCGCCATTGGGCTGGCGATGTGGTTGGCTGAGTTTGTTCCGCTCGACTTATTGCCACGATGGTCCTGGGGCTTGCTTGCCGGGGTAATGATCATCATTGTCGTGCTCTTCGCTCGGCGGCTCATTTTATGGCATAGCCATTGGCAGTACTCCGTCGAAGGCGCGCTGGCGGCCAGTGCAGCGACCGACCCTAGCCTCACCGATGAACCCAAATGGCACGAAGCAGGCAGAGATTGGGGACTGAAGCTCACCGAAATTCGGCTACCGGAAAACTCCGCTGCCGCCGGGAAATCAATCGCCCAACTCGCGATCCGCACTCGCTTCAATTGTGCGATCGCCGAAATCAACCGCGCGGGAGTCTTACTCGCCACTCCCAGTGCTCAAGAAATGTTATTTTCCGGCGATCGTCTCCTGCTCATCGGTGAGCCCGCCGCGATCGAAAACGCCCGGCCTGAATTCACTACCACGAAACTTCGCGAGCGTTTCGATTTCGAAGAAGCTTCCCTCGAGTTCGTTAGTAGAGTTCCCCGCACGTGGGTTGGTCTCAGCTTGGAACAAGCCATGCGCCAGTTTGGGCACGGTCTGCTCATCGTTGGAATCCAACGAAAGACGAAACGGATCCTAAACCCAGGACCAAACGAAATCCTGCAAACCGACGACGGCTTCCTTATCCTCGGGTCTGTCCCGCAACTCATTTCACTTCAATCTGAGTCCTGAACGCAAATCGAGCAGCGCGCCGAAAAGTTAAATCTGGGTTCAACGGACTGGGGTCGACATCTCTGCCCGAAAATCGGCGGCACCTTGACCCGCTCGTTTGCTAAGCTGGGACATGACTCTAAATCTGAGATGCTCCGTGATTCTCCCTCCCCCTCAACTTCCCTCCCGTGCGGCCATGATGAAGACATTCTACGCCCGTGAGGAATCCGCGGAGGGAATCTTTTGGGTCGGAGTAAAAACCACCGGAATTTTTTGCCGTCCCCCGTGTGGCCCCCGTAAACCTAAACCCGAAAATATTGATTTCTACGCGACTCCCCGTGCCGCCCTGCATGACGGTTTCCGCCCCTGCAAACTCTGCCACCCCCTCGACTCAACGCTGCCCCCGCCTCCCCGGGTCATCAGGCTTCGGGAGGCCGTCGAAGCAGATCCGACCGGACGAATCACGGAAAAGGAACGACTCGACCGGGGCATCGAACCGTCCACCGCCCGTCGCCGGTTCCGCCGCGACTACGGCATGACTTTCCACACCTGTGCCCGCGCGCGCCGCATGGGCCTAGCCCTCCGCGAAGTGGCCGCCGGCCACACCGTCACGGCGGCTCAATTCGCCCACTACGAATCTTCCCGTGGCTTTCGCGATGCCGTGCAACGCCTCTTTGGCGCTCCGCCCCACGACGCCGCCCGGCACGCCCGAGTGCTTTTCGCCGAGCGCATCACGACTGCGCTGGGGCGCATGCTCGCAGTCGCCAATGACGACGGGCTGCACATTCTCGACTTCGTCGACCGACGCAGCCTAGCCCGCAAACTCCTGGGCCTTCGCTCCCGGCTCAAAATCACCGTCGTGCCCGGTGCCCACCCCATTCTGACCGCCGTGTCCTCCCAACTGTCCCAATACTTCTCCGGCTCACGATTCCAGTTCGACCTGCCTCTCGCTCCCACCGGTTCCGACTGGGCGCAGCGCGCAGGGCGGCACTTGCAATCAATTCCCGTGGGCACGACTCAAAGCTAGGGCCAAATGGCCGTCGCCCTCCGCCGTCCCGGAGCGGCCCGCGCCGTTGGTCGAGTCTAGGGCATGAATTTCATCTCCATCATCATCCCCTGCCACCGCGTGACCGCGAGCGACGGTAATTTACGCGGTTACGGCGGAGGACTTTGGCGTAAACAATGGCTCTTGCGGCATGAGCAAACCCAGCAGACTGATAATCCGGGATGAGGACTCAGGATTGGATCAGATACACCCTACTTTGCCTAATATGGAGCGCTTCATTCGTGCTCATCCGCATCTGTGCCCCCGTGCTCGGCCCCGCCCTCACCGCCACCGGAAGATTAGGCATCGCCGGGTTAGTGCTGGTCACCTATCTGCGCCTCATCGGATTCGATGCCAAATGGAGAGAGTATCGTGGACTCTATCTGCGGATCGGACTCCTCGCTTCGGCCGTTCCCTTCAGTTGTTTTGCCATCGGTGCCCTCCAGCTCCCGGCCTCACTCCTTGGCATCCTCAACGCCTGCACTCCCCTGTTCGGCGCAATCTTCGCCGCGATCTGGCTCGGTGAGGGTTTCGGCCCCAAACGAGCCATCGGCGTAGGACTGGGCTTGATCGGCGTCACTTTGGCCAACGGTCTGGGAAATGTAGCACTCTCCCTCTCCACTGTCGTAGCCATCATCATCACGCTCATCGCGCCTCTTTGCTACGCGCTCTCGGGCATTTTCATTAAATTGAAGGCGAGTCATCTCCCCTCCGAGGGGATCGCGGCCTGGAGCCAACTCTCAGTCGCCCCCATCGTCCTGCTCGGACTTCCGTTCGCCCCTCTCATTTCGACTCCCGGACCGAAAGAAATCGTCGCTCTCCTCATCCTCGCCGTGATCGGCAGCGCCCTCGCCTACCTACTTTTCTACCGACTTCTCGCCGACATCGGCCCGACCCGCTGCACCACGATCACCTTCATCATCCCGGTGTTTTCCATGGCGTGGGGCGCGTTGCTTCTGGATGAAAAAATCACCACCGGAATGATGATCGGTTGCACCATTCTGATTCTGGGAACTCTGCTGGTCATCGCCCCCGATTCCACGCCCTCGCCGGCATCCCTGAAAAACACCGAAAGCGAAAAGCCCCCAATTTGATTCAAAGTTCCCACCCGATCTATTCCGGCCTCGGGCCCACACCGGGGGCGGTTATGCCAATCTCCCGAAGCTTTAAAACTTTAATCAAGACAGAGCGCGATAGCGCGTAGATGGTGAATGCCGAGGTGACTTCCCCCGGAGTCCGCGGAGTGGGTGGCCGACGCGGGTGCCCATCGGGCGCGGAGCGAACTAGGGGATGCCCGGAATGGGGCACCCGCAGAACACGAAGCGCGGAAGCGAGCAAGAGGGTGAACCGGAACGGTGTGCCCCGCTGGGGTGACGATGTCAGGTGCCCTTTGGGCGACAAAGGAACACGAAGCGCGGAAGCGGCCCGGATAAAAGGCCGTGGAGTGGGGATGAGTATCCGGCGATTATCGGTGCAATCTATGGTAAAAATCAGTCTGCCGGTAGGTTTCTGAAGTTTAAATCCTCGTGGCGATTGGGATTACATCAGCACCACAATTTTACCGAATTGCGCCCCTCGAGCCATCAAATCGAACGCGATTTCAATTTGATCCAGCGCCAGTGGTTCACCGACCAACGGCTTCACCCGATGTTCACCCACAAACTTAGTCATCTCCGCCCAATCCGTCGGGCTGCCCATCGTGGTTCCAAGTAGGGAAAGCTGTTTCCAGAAGATTTTGCGCATCGGCAGGCTCGCTGGATCTCCCTGCGTCGCCCCAAAGAACACGATCCGCCCCCCTGGATTCGCGACATCAACGAGCCGTTCGAACCCCGTGCCTCCCGCACTTTCCACCAACACGTCAAATCCGGTCACGGCCGCTCTCGCCTTTCGCGTCCAACCTTTTTCGTTGTAGTCGAATCCGCCCGCCGCCCCCAGTGCTATCGCACGCTCAATTTTAACCGAATCACTCGACGTCACCCAAACCTCCGCCCCGGCCGCGACCGCAAACTGCATCGCAAATAGAGCCACGCCCCCCCCCACACCGTTAATCAAAACCCGTTCGCCTGCCTGTAAATTCGCCCGCGAAAACAACGCTCGATAGGCCGTCAATCCCGCCAGTGGCAATGCCGCCGCCTCACTCCAGTTCAAATGCGCCGGTTTTCGACTCAACTGCGAAACCGGCACGGTCACATACTCAGCCAAAGTGCCATTGCGAGGCAGGCCCAAAATGGAAAACGAATCCACCTGCGCCCGTTCTGCCTCTCCCCAGTTAAACGCGGGGTTGATGATCACTTCGTCGCCAATCGCGAATCCGCCCTTGGCACCATTCAACTCCGCCACGACTCCCGCTCCATCTGATCCTGGAATGATTGGCCATTTTAACCCGGGATATTGCCCCTGCTTAATCCATAAATCCCGATGATTTAGCGCGGCGGCTTTGACTTGGACCAGAGCTTCGCCTTCGGCCGGAACGGGTTTGGCCACGGCAGTGACAATCATTTGATCAAGGGCGGTAAATTGGACAGCGCGCATAGCAGAAATCAGGTTCGTTGAGTCGAGGGCGCTACCGTAGCTGCATTTCGAACCTTGTCACCCCCTCCCTCTCACTTCATTTGCTCCCTCCGTGCTGATCGCGTTCTACAAGCCCTATGGGGTGTTATCCCAATTCACTCCAGAACCGGGATCGCGGTGGCGCACCTTAGCCGAGTTCGGATTGCCTCCCCGGGTCTACCCGTTGGGCCGGCTCGACGCCGATTCCGAAGGACTCCTACTTCTAAGCGACGAGCCGGGAATCAATCACCGCCTGCTCAATCCGACTCAAGCGCATCGCCGCTGCTATTGGGCCCTGGTCGAAAGAGTGCCCTCCGCGCTTGCACTCCAACAACTCTCCGGCGGAGTTCTCCTGGGGGGGCAACTCACTCGCCCTTGCTCGGTCGGCATCCTGCCCTCCCCGCCTCCCCTGCCCCCTCGAGATCCCCCCGTTCGTTATCGTAAAAACGTCCCAGACACCTGGATTTCGCTCGAACTCACGGAGGGTAAAAACCGCCAAGTTCGTCGCATGACCGCTGCCGTGGGGCACTCCACCCTCAGATTGCATCGCGCCAAGATCGGCCATCTCAGCCTAGCCGAGCTCGCGCTGAATCCCGGCAAATTCTCGCCCTTGGACTCAGCTCAGCGTGAGCTCGTTTTTGCCCGCTAATATCTGATTTAAGATGTCGGCCAAGATCCCGTAATCGCAAAAGTATAGCCTGGATTTTGCACGTTGGCGAACAACGTTGAACCATCCGGCGAGAAACATACCCCCGCCAACTCGCGGCCCGTCTCGAGATTTATCGCGATCTGATAGTATTCCCCCTTGGGCGTGATTCCGATCAACCGACAAGCTTCTTTGTTGTCCTCTGCGATAATGATATCGCCCCACGGGGCAATGGTGAGATTATCCGCATTCCGGAGCAGCGCGGAATCATTGGGCTCCGCAAATAATTCAATCGTGCCCGGGTTTTCCCCTTCGCGAGGCGTGCCTTCGAACGGACTCGGCACATACCGGAAGATTTGGCCCAAGGTATTTCGTCCGCCATTCGTCATCGCAAAATACGCCGAATCCCCCGACCACCAAGCGCCTTCGCCTCGCGCAAATAACGCCGCCCCTTTGGCGCGACCACGATGACGCAAATCTAACACCGCACTATCCGCATCCTCTAGGTCGATCCACTCCACCGCCCGAGGCTGCCCGATCGGAAAATCCGTCGCCACCCCGGGCCAATTGCGAGTATCCGCTTGAGCATTACCTACCACCGCTAAAGCCTGTAACCGCCCGCCCGCGGCTAAATTACCCGACTCATTCGGAATGAAACGATAAAGTAATCCATCGCCCATATCCTCGGTTTCATAGACCACGCCCGACGCGGGTTCTACGGCAATCGCTTCATGCCGAAACCGTCCCATATCTCGTAACGCCACGGGCTTCACCAGCGCGGGTTCAGCCGTCGGCGTGACCTCAAAATTATAACCATGCAGTTTCTCCGCATCAGGCTCGGGGATCTCGTTGACCTCTTCACAGGTGACCCAGGTTCCCCACGGCGTGGGGCCGCCCGCACAGTTTCGCTGCGTGCCCGCCAGCGACATGAAATGCCGCTCCATTTGCTGCGTTTTCGAATCAAATACTACCGTCGTGGTTCCACCGATACACGGTAAACGACCACTGCCCAGATCATAGACCTTCGCTGGATCCAGTTGACTGATGCGCGATCCATCCAAACCAAACGGACTGCGATCCAACCAGGCGCTTTCCAATTCGTGATTCCGCACCAGCAACGTTTTCCCATCCGGTCCCACAAAGGCGGCCATGCCATCGTGCCCTCCTGGCACCAGCAATCCATCTGCCATCTCTTCGCCGGTGTAGGAAAAGGCGGTGCACTTAAAATTCTCCGGAATCCCTAACTTCCCTCCCAACGCCGGAACCATTCTACCCAATTTCCCCATCGAACCCGTCGTCGCGTGGAGGGGCTGATCGAGGAAGGCTCTCAACCCGAGAAACGCAGACGAGTAAATACCAGCGGATTTGATGAAATTACGGCGATTCAGCATGGCGAAAAGGTGGAACCTCTGGGAACGAAGTCAAAAACATCGAGTGCGAGAAAACGTGGTTATTAACGCTCTTCGAACACTTCTTCCATTTTGAACCGCACTTTCGGGGTATTCGCATACTTATCGGATTCGGATCGGTAACCGACCGCACACGCCACGACGGTCATCCATTTCTCTGGGTCCAACTCCAACAATGCATCAAACTTCGCCCGATCTATTCCCTCCATCGGGCAGGTATCGACCCCCAATAGTGCCGCGGCGGTCATAAACTGCCCCAAGGCGATGTAAACTTGGTGCGCTTGCCAAGTGTCCAACGTGTCTTTCGCTCTCGCCCCATCCAGCGACTGCGCGATCACGCCGCGGAACCCCGCCATCGATTCTACCGTCGTGCCTCTGACCTCTGCAGTTCGCGCCATATACCGATCCAAATGTTCATCTCCAATATTTTTGCGGACGGCAAAAACAACGAAATGCGAAGCGTCACGTGGTTGAGTTTGATTCCAAGCAGCCGCCATCAACTGCTCCTGCAAAGCGGGATTCTCGTGCACCGTGATAAACTTCCACGGCTGTAAACCATAGGACGAGGGCGCCAAGACCAACGCTTCCCGCAATGTTCTCCACAGCTGCGGATCGATTCTTCGATCCGGATCAAATGCTTTCGTGGCATAACGCCAATTGAGGCTTTGCAGAAGTTGGGCGGAGGAAATCGGATTCATGGTATAATTAAGGTGCGTAATTGAGAGGATCTATTTCAGAAAGGTGTAATCGGTGTAGCCCACTTCCTGCCCGCCGTAAAACGTGTCGGGGTTTGGTTCGTTGAGGGCCGCGTCCAGCATCAGACGAAGCGGTAAGTCCGGGTTGGAAATAAACAATCTCCCCCAGGAAACAGCATCAGCCTCCCCCGCTTCCAGTAACGCCATACCTTGCGCCCGCGTAAGCTCTTGGTTGGCAATATACGGCCCACCGAACGCCTTTTTCAACTGCGGCCCCAACCGGGGTTTCTCCAATGATTCGCGCGCATAGAGAAAGGCGATTTTACGGCGCCCAAGTTCGGACGCCAGGTAGCCAAAGGTCGCGGCCAAATCGTTATCGCCGACCCAATGCATATCCCCTCGGGGCGCGATGTGCATGCCCACGCGACCCGCTCCCCAAACCGAGATCACCGCGTCCGTGACCTCTAGATGCAGCCGCGCGCGGTTCTCAATCGAGCCTCCATACCGGTCCGTTCGCTGGTTTGATGACGTCTGGAGAAATTGATCGAGCAGGTAACCGTTCGCCCCATGGACTTCGACCCCGTCAAAACCCGCAATTTTGGCATTCGCTGCGCCACGTTTAAACGCCTCGACAATTCCTTCGATCTCATGGGTCTCGAGCGCTCTGGGCGTGACAAAAGGCTTCTCGGGTCTAATCCCGCTGACGTGCCCCGGAGCTGCAATTGCCGAAGGGGCCACCGGGAGTTCTCCTCCGAGGTAATGAGGATCCGAAATACGTCCGACATGCCACAGTTGCAGAAAGATTCGACCGCCCGCAGCGTGAACGCGTTCGGTCACTTTTTTCCAACCTTCGATTTGTGCCGCCGACCAGATTCCCGGGGTATTCGGATAACCCACCCCCATCGGGTCGACCGAGGTCGCTTCCGTCAGGAGCAAACCGGCTGAGGCTCTTTGGGCGTAATACTCGGGAGCGAGTTCGGTGGGCACCCGCCCTTCCCCTGCCCGGCAACGAGTTAAAGGAGCCATGATGACTCGATTAGGAATCTCGATATCGCCCAAACGAAGAGGCGTGAACAAGGTGGGATGAGCTAAATTGGACATGAAATTGAGTCGGAAGATCGAAAAAAGGCCGCTTATTCAGCTGCTGCAATCATCTCCGTAATCGCCGACGGAGACTGTAAGCCCACCAATTGCGAGTGACGTTGGCCACCCTTGAACAACATCAGCGTCGGCAGTGCTCGCACACCATGCTCCATCGCTAACTTCGGCTCCGCGTCCACATCAACCTTAACCACTTTCAGTCGGCCGACGTTGCTTTCGGCAACCGACTCCAGCACGGGGGCCAGTGCCTGACAGGGACCGCACCATTCCGCCCAGAAATCGACTAGGACCAACCCGTCGTTCGACGACTCGATCACGTGAGATTGAAATTGATTTACCGTCACTGCGGCGACCATGGGAACGACTGTCTTCATATAGTTGACTAGTTGTCTACTAAATCCAAATCGCAACTCACCGAGTCATTTTAACGAACGAACGTCAATTAACCTTCGACCGCAACGGGCACTCGGACTTGTAAATGCTCGCACATCTGATCGGCGAGATCATTCAAGCGCTCGACCTCATTGTAGAGCCGTGCCTGGGCGATCATACCCTCGAAAAATGCGATGGCGCAACCTGCCTTCACCTCCGGATCCCCCTCGGGCATGAGTCCCTCCCGCTGGGCATCGCGAATCGCAGATTCCCAGTAGTGAATTTTGTGCTCCAGAATCTCACGCACCTTGTTGCCGATGGCTTCATCGCGATGACAAATTTCAGCCCCAAGTGAGCACAAGGGACAGCCGAGAACCCGGCCATATTTAGCCTCCATTTCGACTTGGAAATCGTAGGCGGCACCACAATGAGCACGAATTCGTTCGATCGGTGGAACCGAAGCCGAGAAAATCGAATCCAGCTTTATTCGCTGGCTCTCCCACATCCGATCGAGAGCTTTTACCGCTAAATCACATTTGGAAGCGAAGAAATAATAGAAACTCCCCTTCCGCACATCGGCCCGCTTACAAATATCATCAATCGTCACCGCGCCATAACTCTCTTCCCACATCAGGGAGAGTGCTGCGTCCATTAATCGTATATTAGCATTACTGGTGCGCCCCATTATAGAACAACAATAGTTGACCTTTCCGTCAAATCAAGCGCGCGCATCAAAAATCTGTTACCCCTTCGTAACCTCGAACTTCTTGGCATGCCGCCCGCCCAGTGCTCCACAGACGAAAAGTTGCAACGGGTGATAGATCATGATCGGCAGTAAGATCAGTCCCAGCCCCGGATGAGTACCGAAGATCACCTTCGCCAACGGAACCCCCGTCGCCAAGCTCTTCTGCGATCCAGAGAATAGCATCACGATGCTTTCACTCGGCGCGAGTTTCAGCCATCGGCCCACCTGACTGGCCCCAACGGTTGCGACTCCCAATAAGATCACCACGCCCAATCCTGCCGCACCAAAGGTCCCCCACCCATGGACTGACCATAGATCGGCTTTCACCGAATTACAAAACGCCGCGAAAACGATCACCAGAATGATCACGTTGCTGATGCTACTGAGCTTCTTTCGCTGCCGGTCGGCCCAACCTTTTAGCCCCATCTGACGAATAACTTGTCCGATAATGAGCGGCAAAAGTAGCAACATGCATAGTTCTCTCACGAGAGTGCCCAAGTCATTGCTTTGATCATTCGCTTTCATCAACCAAGCTACCCACATGGGCGTGACGATCACCCCCAGTACGTTGGATAGCACGGCGTTGAATATCGCTGCCGCCACGTTTCCACCCGCGACTGCCGTCAGCGCGACCGACATCACAATAGTCGACGGCAACACACATAAGAAAAGGAACCCGAGACGCAGATCCGGGGCCAGTCGAGCCCCCGCTAGGGCATCAAGTGCAATCCCCATCAAAGGGAACAAAACAAAACCGAACCCCTGCACCCCCAAATGAAGTTTCCATTGGCTCGCCCCGTCACGCAGTGCTTTCCCAGGCAACGTCAGCCCTTGGGCGAGAAACACAAAAGCCACCGCAATTTTGGTCGATACCTCCGTGCGCATCCAGCCGCCTCTCGCTCCCGCGTCGGGAAATAACCACGCCAATGCCACCGCTACCGGCATGGCCAGCATAAACCAATTTTTCGCGATCCAAGGTCTCATAAGTTAAATCGATTTCTTTCCACTCCTGCGCAGCGTCGCCAACAGCTCCTCGCGACATTCCAGTCGAAGCAACCAAACCGCTCCCCCAAAAACGCCCCCCCCCAAAGGCACCAGCAACAGTAAACGCAGGAAATCCCCGCCAAAGTCGCCCCCCCAACCGCTGGTCAACTTCAGCGCGAGCGCCACGGTTAATCCCATCACTACACTCGACAGCAAAATCTTTAGCACGTCGATCCCCACGGCTCCGAATCTCAGTTCCGCTCGTTTACGAGTCAGCGCCCGCTGCAGAAATATCGCTTGGACCAACACGGCAATGTTACTCGCCAACGCCAAACCAATCGTCGATAGCGGCCCCATCAATGCCAGACTCAGTCCGAGATTGATCACAAAACTCAACGCCGCGGCTTTCACCGGCGTGCGCGTGTCTTTCTGCGCGTAAAAGGCCCGTAGCATGAGATTCACATACGCAAATACGGGAAGCCCAAACGCGAAAACTGCCAGCACCGGAATCATCATCGACGTGTCATCCGCCCGAAACTCCCCTCGCTGAAACAATACCCGGATTATCGGCCCCGCCAGCACGACCATGCCCACCGCCGCCGGCACATTAACCGCGAGAATCAACCGCATCCCCTTGTGGTAGGCTTTCGCCAGTCCGTCCCAATCTCCCTTCGCCGCGTAAATCGAAATCAACGGGAAAACCACCGTCGACACCGCGATGGCAAACACCCCGATCGGCAGCTCAATCAAACGGGTCGCGAGGTTCAGCACCGCGGCCGCCGAATCGTTGAGCGAAAGTCCAATCAAACGAGAGACCGACATATTGATCAAATAGATCGCCGATCCCAAAACCGTCGGGCCCATCAGCAGAAAAATCGACCGCATCTGCGGGCTCAGCCTAAAATCTACCCTCGGTCTCCAGCCGTCTCGCATCAAATCAAACGCCGGCACCACCATCTGCAAAAAGCCTCCCACCAATACGCCGATGCACAACCATCGGAGTCGCTCATCCGCCAGCGTTACGCCCCCCCACCAAACCGCGCCCCCCAGAAACCCGATCATCGCAATATTCAGCCAAATCGGAGAAAGTGCCGGCGTCAGAAACCGCCCCATCGTTTGCAGCGCCGCGCTAAATACCGCAGCCAAACAAACCATGATCAGATACGGGAACAACAGCACGGCCAGTTCGGCCGCCCTCCGCCATCGCTCAACCTGCGCCGCATCCCCCGTCATCTCGTCCAACCAAGCCGCGTCCGCTAACGCGACCAGACTGAGCATTCCCCCCGCCACGATCACCAAAGTTGTCACGCTCAACCAACTCACCACCTGATTGACCAAGAGAAACGCGCCGCGACTCTGCCGCTGCTCCAACTCATCACTCAACGTCGGCACAAAGGCTGCGGTAAGTGCCCCCTCCCCCAGCAATCGCCGAAAAAGATTCGGCAACGTAAAGGCCGTGACAAAAGCAGACGCCAGCGCGCTGGTGCCAAACAGCGCAGTCACCAAAATGTCACGCGCCAGCCCCAAAAATCGCGATACCACCGTCGCGGCCGACACGATACCGATATTTTTCAAACTACGAGACACCCCGCAGTTTTCGTCTTCAGCTCAACGCCTTACAAGAGCGAACCCCGATTCCTCGATTTTCGTTTAACAGGATCAACGCGCTGGCATTGACGCTGCTGGTTACCCAAATCAACTTTCAGCCGCTCTATGCCCCTTCTCACTCGTCTCGCGGCCAAACTCCAACGTCATCCGAAACGCATCGTGTTTCCGGAAGGCAGCGATCCGCGTATTCTCCAGGCCGCGCGCCAATGGGTGACCCGTCGGCTCGGCGTGCCGATCCTCCTCGGCGATCGCACCGCCATCAAACGTAACGCCCTTCGTCTCGATTTAAACTTGGAAGGAATTCGTCTCCTTGATCCGGCCCGCAGCGCCGATCTAGAATCATTGGCCGACACCCTCCACCAGATTCGAGCGACCAAAGGAATGGACCTCGCGGGGGCGAGAGAAGCCCTCAAGCAGAACAGCACGTTTGCGACCATGATGCTCTACAATGGCCAAGCCGATGCGTTGGTGGGAGGAGCCACCGCGTCCGCCAGCAGTGCCCTAAGACCGCTCTTTCAGATCATTCCACTTCGCGACCACGTCCGCACTGCGTCGTCTCTCATGATTCTCGACTTTGATGAGAAAACGATCGGCAGTAGCGGCAGTTTGTTCTGTTCAGATTGTGGCGTTATCCCCGAGCCCACCGCCGAGCAACTTGCCGATATCGCGCTATCGACGGCCTTGGTCGCTCACCATTTAACCAATGAGATTCCCCGCGTTGCGATGCTCAGTTTTGCCTCGAGTGGCGCATCTCAACACCCGTCGGTGCTGAAGGTGCGACGAGCGACCGAACTCGCCCGCAACATCGCGCGGGAAACCGGTCAAGTCGTCGAGATTGAAGGAGAGATTCAGGTGGACGCCGCGCTCGACGCCTATGTCGCCGCCAACAAGAACATCAAATCTCCCGTCGCCGGCCGGGCCAACGTCTTGATTTTTCCCGATCTCAACAGCGGCAACATCGGCTTTAAACTCGTGCAACACATCGCCGGAGCCAACGCGTTTGGCCAGATCGTTACCGGTCTACGCAAGCCGGCCGCCGAGATCAGCCGGGGCTCCAGTGCCCATGACGTATTTGGCGCGGCCGTGGTATGCGGCGTGCTCGCCATCGATCAAAATCTGCTTTTCGCCAATTCCTAATCATTACCTGTATGAAGACTGGTCCGACCAACCCGTTTACTCTTCCCGCGACACCTCTACTACGTGCGCCCACAAATCGTTCCACAAAACGCGTTTTCGTCGCCGCCACCCGGATGAACGACGGGAAAACTACGACCTGTTTAGGGCTCTTCGCCGCCCTCCAATCAGTCTTTCCTCGCGTCGGATTCATCAAACCTATCGGCCAACGTTTCGTCGAAGTCCAAGGCCACAAAATCGATGAGGACTCGGTACTCCTCGATACGATTTATAAGGTAAGAGTCCCCATCGAGAGTATGAGTCCACTCGCAATCGATAGCAGCTTCACCCGGCGCTACCTGAAGGATCCCGGCGCAATGTTACCCGAACTCGAAGACACCATCTGTCGAGCGTTCGATCGCGTTTCTTGGGAAAAGGATTTCACCCTTATCGAAGGCACGGGGCACGCCGGCGTCGGCAGCGTGTTTGACCTTTCCAACGCGCGCGTCGCAAAGCTACTCGGCTCCAAAGCAATCATCGTGTGTCCCGGCGGGATCGGTCGACCGGTCGATGAAATTGCGCTCAATAAGGCCCTCTTTGATCGCGTCGGCGTGGAGGTGGTGGGGGCAATTTTGAACAAGGTAGAGCCCGATCGCATGGAAATGATCGCCGACTATGCCGGTCGCGGCCTCCAACGATTAGGCGTCCCTTTACTTGGCATATTACCCGTGCAGCAGGTTTTGGCTCGGCCTAATCTGGACCAAATTTTGAAACACATCGGCGGACACTGGCTCAACAACATCCCCGCGGCAGGATCCACGCGGGTGGAACGTCTCGTCGTCGGCGCGATGACCGCGGCCGGGCTCACCAAACACCTTCACCCCGGCACCGTCATCATCACTCCCGGAGACCGCGTGGATCTGATCAAAGCCTCGATCAATCACGCTAAAAAAACCCCCCGGCAATCCGTGGCTGGCCTGATTCTCACCAACGATATCGACCCTCAATCCACGGTTTGCGATCAATTGCGTCAGACCAATATTCCAGTCATGACCGCGGCTGGAGAGATCTTCACGGTGACTTCCAAAATAAACGCTATGACCGTGAAAACCCAACCTGGCGACGCGGATAAAATCCCCGTGATCAAACGATTAATACACGAACACGTGGGCATCGACTCACTGCTCAAAGCGATGGATTGCTGAGCATTGAAACGGTCCGCCTGAAGTAGGTGAAGCCGCTTTCCTTCTCAATCAGAGCCTCAAAGACGCTCCAAGATGAGCTTATTATCCTCGATCGCCACGACGGATAACGACTGCCATGACTCGATAATTTCTGCCCCGACTTCCTGCGAAGCCAATAAACGACCAGCGACGATACTTGAAAGAACCGGAATTCGGTGCACCGCGAGAGATCCGACCATCAACCGATCGAACTTAAATCGGAACTGATCTCCGCTGGACTCAAAATCACCGACCGCTTGAACCATGATCAATCGCCGAAACATCGGGAGATTCAAATCAGTCGGCATTCCCACCTGAAGCTGATTCTCGACGAAACGAAAGTTTACTTCTCCCAGCGCGACTAGGGGCGATGCTTCCGTCGTTTCAGGTTTCACTTTGGTCGACGAAATCCACTTGTTGAGTTCATTTTCCGAGAGCTCGATCTCCATCGCGGCGCCCTCGACAAACATCTGCTTCTTGCGCAGCCATTGCCCGCCTCCCGATTTGGCTCCCTCGATATAATAAACCTGATTCCTCGCCGGCTCTTCCGGAAGTCCCCGGACCTGCTCAACCGGCTTGGCGATTAAAAAAGCCGCCGCTAAAAAACCGCCGAGTAAAAGGCTCAACGAGGCCCCAAAAACGACCTCAGAGGTGCTCGGGCCGTAGAGTTCGCGATCGCGGGCTTTGGCCGCTTTGGTTTTTTTTGCCATGACGAGGGGGGTGGAAGGTGCGAGGGGATGCCGTTACTTTGTCTCCGTCTTAGGTTCGGGGGCTGCCTTGGGGGCTGTCTTTTCACCTGAAGACTTCTCTGCCTCTGGCTTCTTGTTCTTGTAATCGGTGATGTAGAATCCCGTTCCCTTGAAAATCAATCCCGCGCCCCCGCCGATCCGGCGTTTGACCGTATGCTTTTTGCATTTCGGGCAGGTTTTGAGCGGTTCATCCTTCATGGGCTGAAACGCTTCGAAAGTGTGGCCACATTTAAGGCAATCGTAATCGTAGTTAGGCATCGGTGAGATAGTTAGCGGGTGGAAATCAAACGGTTAAACTCGAACACCTTCTCGCCGAGATTCTTCGATAAATCGATAAGAAGCGGCGTAATAAGTCCAACTGCAGGCCAATCCCACAAAGACCGTAAACGTCATCAGCGGGTAGCCCGCGGCCATTAATCCGATAAACGCCAGAGTCGGTAAGGCGAAACGCCCGCGAGCGGCTCGCAGCATCTTACCGATCACGATCAATCGGAACGCGTCCCCGTAATCCTCTCGCTTCTGGTATTGATAAATGCCGGCAACAACCGCTGGCCCTGCGATCAAAATCGCTGGCACCAGTGGCAAATAAGCAAACACCCCGTAGCCATGGGCAATCAACCGCAACGGCCAAGTTAAGAGGAGCGCGACTCCAATCGGCAACGCCCCCAGCACCAAGAAAATTACAAACGCCGGAATCCCGTCAAAAAACAATCGCCGCCAATCCTCCCATTCGGGTAAAACCACGGAATCACCGCGTCTCGCCCGATCAATCAGATGATAGAGGTAACCGAACGCAAAAAACTGAGCAATAGGCACTACCAACAGCAGTGCTCCAACAATACTCTTGAGAAACCAAGAGGAGTCGGCGAAAAGGCGTTTACAAACGAGTTCTAGAGTGGGCATTGCGACGGTGAAACGTTGTGCTGCCGACCGTAGCGACGCGCCCATGGAAGTCACAAACAAATTAAAATCACTTGTCACCCGGGTCGAAACGGGAATCGACCAACACGTGCCCACGGCCGCGACTCGGCCATCACGCCTCCATGAAGCGATGCGTTATAGCCTCGAAGCCGGGGGGAAACGACTACGCCCGGTCTTTGTTCTCGCGGTCGCCGAGCTCGGCCAATCTGCCGAAGCCCCCGACCCCCTACCGGCTGCCGTGGCTCTCGAATGCCTGCACACCTATTCATTGATTCACGATGACCTGCCGTGCATGGACGACGACGATCTTCGACGAGGCCGCCCCACCGTTCACAAACAGTTTGATGAAGCCACTGCGCTGCTCGCCGGCGATGCCCTCCTTACCCACGCCTTCGCCCTGTTGGCCGAAGCGTATGCCGACCGCCCGACCCTCGCCCATTCTCTTATCCGCGAGCTAGCCGAAACGGCGGGCTCTCGCCGCCTTATCGGAGGCCAGATGGCAGACCTATTAGGAGAAGCCCAAGGCGATGCGACCGCCGAAGATCTTGAATTCATCCACTTAAACAAGACCGCGGCCATGATTGAAACCTCCCTCGTCATGGGTGGACTACTTGCCGGGTTCAATCAGGAGGCTCTCGATCAATGCCGGAAAGCCGGGCGCCACCTCGGTCTCGCTTTCCAAATTGTCGACGATATTCTCGACGCCACCGCCGACTCCGAAACTCTCGGAAAAACGGCCGGTAAAGACGCCGCCACCCAGAAGACAACTTATGTGAGCATCCACGGTCTCGAAGCCTCGCAGGGATTCGTTACGGAACAGACGGCCTCGGCGCTAAACGCCATAGCCGCTATTCCGGGAGACACGACTTTTCTGCATGACCTTGCCCACCGCTTGGCGACAAGATCCGCCTGAGATTCAGTTTCCGCCGCCACCGCCGCCACCGCCGCCGCCGCCTCCGCCGCCGCCACGACCGCCTCGGCCACCCGCTCCCGGTTGGGGATTCTCCGTAATTCTGATCGGAAACTGCATTTTCACATAAACCGGTTTCCCCTTTTTCTCGGGGGGTTCAAATTCCATTCGGGAGATCGCGCCTATGGCCGACATCTTGAAACCTTGATCGGCTTCATCGTTGGTGTCTGGGTTGTAAGTTTTTCCGTCAGGCCCGATGATAAACTGCATCTGGAGCGTCACCTCCTCACCGCTGCCTTTCTTGCTAGCTGGATATTGCGGACGACTACGTTTCACCGGCTTGGGGCGCTTACCCCACTCTTTCACCGTGATCGCTTCTTCCCGTAGCGACTTATAAACAATTCGACCCAGCGCCCGGTTGAGCTGGTCAATCGGCGATGGCTTGAAAACGAACGGCATCGCCACTTTCTTGTCCACTGCGACACCATTTTGCACCACGGGCTTGAATGTCCAATCCTTCATCGCGGCAATCGCCGCTCTGCCAAAAGCCGGATGATCCGCTGAGACAACTTTCGGATCATGAACCTTCCCGTCCGCGCCGACAACAAACTCTAATTTGGCCTGTCCTTCACCCGCCTCGAGCACCATTGCCGAAGGATACTCGGGAGACTTCATTGAGATAGGTTCCGGTGATTTTCGGTCATCGAGACCAAACGCCGCTAAACAGATTGTAAGAGAAAACAACAAACGGGGCCAAAGACTAAACGACATAGGGGGTGGGGGCTGGGGGTTCAGATTTTAATCAAAAGAGCTGCGACTAGAGACGATTCCACCGTGTTCTAGGTTACAAGTAGAGACGAATTCCGTTCTTCTTCCTCATTTTTCACCCGTCAAAACTATTTTAATATTAGCCGCTATGCCTGAACCGCTCAACGTCACGCCCCGCGCCCACTCCGACAGTAGTCACCGCCTACTCAACGTCATGTGTCACGCGTCCGTCCTGTTAGGCGTGGGCATCTTGCTTCCACTCATCGTTTATTTGGTGACAAAAGACGAACACAACGACGTCAAAGCTCACGCCGCGGAAGCGTTTAACTTCCACCTCAGCTACTGTCTTTGGGCTCTGCTTTGTATCCCCCTCACTTTTATTCTGATCGGTGGACCTCTAATTTTCATTATCGGAATCGCCGCAGTAGTGCTGGCTATCATCGGAATTGTGCGGGCCGCCGATGATGAGCTCTATCGATATCCGATTACTTTGCGCCTGTTGGGGTCGTAGTTCAGGACCGAGATTCAGCTGGACAGAATTTTAGTGCAATTCTGTCCGGTCCGCGCAAACGCTCCGTCAAAGCCAATTCGGCGTTATCTTTGACCAAGCCCATGCAATCAGCCCCCAAAAAACTTCTCATCACCGGGGCCAGCGGGTTTCTGGGTTGGAATCTCTGCCATGCCGCCTCCACCGCATGGCAGGTCGTTGGCACCACATTTTCTCACCCCTTCGCATTCAAAAACACGATTATCAAGAAAATCGACCTGCGGGACTTCTCCGCCCTCAAAACCCTGCTCGATCAGGTCCAGCCCGATGGAGTCATTCACACTGCGGCCGCCAAAGATCCAAATTTCTGCCAAGAACGGCCTACCGAGTCGCGCCAGATCAATGTCGATGTAGCCGTAAATTTGGCCGGACTTTGTGCCGATCGAGAAATTCCATTCGTGTTCACCTCAACCGATATGGTGTTCGATGGAACCAGCGCACCTTACTCCGAAACTTCGGCCGTTTCTCCCCTCAACACTTACGGCGAACAAAAAGTTCTCGCCGAAGAACTCATTCTAGCCCGAGCCCCCCAAACGGCTATCTGCCGACTTCCCCTCATGTTTGGCGATCCCGGTCCGGTCGCCCAGAGCTTCCTCCAGCCTCTGGTCGATCAACTCAAATCCGGCTCCGCCGTCAATCTGTTCACCGATGAGTATCGCACCCCGATCAGTGGCCGGGCGGTTACCCCCGGCCTGCTCCTCGCCTTGGAATCCGCGCGAGGCATTCTTCATCTCGGCGGCTCCGAGCGTATTTCTCGATTCGAATTCGGGCGGCTCGTCGTTGAGACCTTCAACCTCACTCCCGCCAATATAAATCCCTGCTTACAGCAAGATGTCGTAATGGCTGCGCCTCGCCCGCCAGACCTCTCTCTCGATAGCTCAAAAGCCAATCAACTCGGATTCGCCCCTCCTTCCATCGCTCAACAACTCAAGGATCTAAGGTATTTATCCTGAAGAGCCGCCGGACCGCCATGCCACCCCGCGCGTCCATGGCCGGGCACCGGAACTCCCCCCCTAGCCCGTGAGTGGTCAATCCACTGTTCCGACAGGCTGCTAGGCCCACTCTCACCATCGTCCCCTCATGCCAAACGCAGCAACGCACTTCGTGCTTTTCATAAAATACGTGCTCACCGCCGGGCCGGAAAACTGAGTTTCGGCAAATCGATTGGGCAGGCCCGCAACCTGCGTTTAATCATCCGGCCGTCTTCGCGCAGGTCCGGGCGTAAACCGACCGGGAAATCGTCATGGGGGTTCAATCGGCACGCTCGACTCGCACCTCGAAGCCTTAAGTGCCCCGCACCTTGATTCTTGGAGCTATCGCCCGGTTTTTTCTGGCAGAAAATAGATGGACCCGTGCGTGAAATAATCCCCTTCCCCCCACAGTGTCCCCCTGCCTCCCCCCTCCACCAACGTCTTAGGGGCCAGAAGCAAGAGGCGCCGATGCCCCGCCGATCCGAGTCAGTCCGCGAGGTCTACGATCAAAATACCTCCCCCGTCGGCCCCGCCCGCCGACCCCGAACTCTGGCAGCAAGAATTTCACCTTACCGCGATCACGTAGGCCCTCGGACCATTGCGAGTAAACTGCCCGACCAGCAGACTTGCTTACCGGACTTTCTGCCCACAAAACGCCCGGTCGCATCAACGAGCCGGGCGAAATAAAACTTGCCTGAAATGGATCGGGACTAGTTCCCAGCCTGGGCGGCTTCGACCAACTGCACGAAACTGCGGGCTTCGAGGGCCGCGCCCCCAATAAGTCCACCGTCGATATCGGGTTGAGCGAGCAGCTCGGGCGCATTGGACGGCTTCATCGAACCACCATACAGAATGCGAACTTTGCCGGCGAGGCTCGGGCCGAAAAGCTTACCCAATAAGTCACGAATAAAGGCGTGAACCGCTTGCGCCTGTTCCGATGTGGCGACCTTGCCCGTGCCAATCGCCCAAACCGGTTCATACGCGATGACGATACTGGTCGCTTGATCTTTATTCACGCCTTCGAGTCCGGCTTCGAGCTGGGTTTGCACCACCTTAAATGTCGAATCCGACTCCCGTTCCGCGAGAGTCTCACCCACGCAGAGAATGGGCTTCAGTTCGGACTTCAGTGCCGCGATTACCTTTTGATTTACGAAGGCATCGGTATCACCGAAATAGGTGCGACGTTCGCTGTGTCCGAGGATCACGTAGCTGGTGAAAAGTGAACGTAACATCTCAGCGGATACTTCACCCGTGTAAGCGCCACTCCGCTCGGGATGCATATTTTGCGCGCCGAGGCGCACATTGGACCCCTCGATGGCCTTACCGACAGTCTCAAGTGAAGTAAAAGGAGGACAAACAACGACGTCGACGCCGTTGATACGTCCGATTGCGGAGACGATGTCTTTAACCAGATCAGCTGAGTCGGAGGAGGTCCGATTCATTTTCCAATTACCGACGATGAGTTTTTTGCGAATCATGATTAGGAAAGTTCAGTAAAAATGGCGGATAAAAGACGGAAGGTCGATCAGCTTTCGAGAAAAGCGACGCCCGGCAACACCTTGCCCTCCAGAAACTCTAAACTGGCGCCTCCACCCGTCGAGCAATGAGACACTTTATCGGCGACTCCAAACTTCTTGGCCGCCGTCGCGGTATCACCACCACCTACGACGGAAATAGCACCATTGGCCGTCGCTTCCGCCACCGCTGCCGCCATGGCTCTGGTGGCACCAGCAAATTTCTCGAATTCAAACACGCCCGCTGGACCGTTCCAGATGATCGTCTTCGCCGACAAAATTGCCGCCGTGTAGAGCTCGATGGATTTGGGTCCCGCATCAAGCCCTTCCCACCCTTCGGGAATTCCCGAAGCATCGTCGGCCGCCTGCGTATTGGCGTCCGGGCTGAAGTCATCAGCACAAACGTAGTCGATCGGGAAAATGAGTTCGACTCCCTTGGCTTTCGCTTTGGCACTCAACTCTTCCACGATCTTGGCCCCTTCGGCATCAAACAAACTGCGGCCAATTTCCATGCCATCGATCACCTTCTTAAAGGTGTAGGACATGCCTCCGCCGATGATCAATTTGTCGGCCTTCTCCAACAGATTATTGATCAGCGGAATCTTGTCCGCAATCTTAGCTCCACCCAAAATGGCCAACAACGGGCGTTCGGGATTATCGAGCACTTTGGCAAACGCTTGGAGCTCAGCAGCCATCAAGAAACCCGCCGCTTTTTCTGACAGTTCAATGCCAACCATCGACGAGTGCGCGCGATGAGCCGTGCCAAACGCATCGTTGATGTAAAGCTCGCCCAGCTTGGAGAGCCCCGCCCGGAATGCTGCGACCGCTTCCGGCGATGCTTTGGTCGTGGAGCCGTCCTCGTTCTTCGACTTGCCCTCTTCCTCCACGTGGAAACGTAGATTTTCGACCAACAATATCTCACCCGGCTTCAGCGCCGCGGACTGGGCTTCAACCGCCGGGCCCACGCAACTGTCGGCAAACAAAACTTCGCGGCCGAGGAGATTGGCTAACTCAGCGGCGATTGGCTTCAGCGTAAATTGCGGAACAACCTGACCATTCGGACGGCCCAAGTGACTCATCAACACCACGGCCGCACCTTGCGCAATGGCATACTCGATCGTCGGGAGCGCCGCGACGATACGTTGATTGTTGGTGATCGCGCCGGTGGCTTTGTCCTGCGGGACATTAAAATCAACCCGGATGAGCGCACGCTTACCCGCGAGGTCGAGATCGCTGATGGATTTAAAAGAAGACATGTGTCGAAAAATGTGAGGAGAGACTAACGAAAATTGAGCGGCTTTAAGCCAAAAACAAAAGCGAGGAGTGAGTGGCGAGACGGGCAATCAAGATTGCTCGCTGGTCGCTACTCACTCCTCGCTTGTAACCGCGAACGGAGGTCGCGGTTTAGAGCTCGGCGGCGATCTTCTTCGCGAGATCAACCACCCGGTTCGAGTAACCCCACTCGTTGTCATACCAGCTCACCAGCTTGAAGAAGCGGCTATTGAGCTCGATCGACGAACCGGCGTCGTAAATCGAAGATAGCGGATCGTGGATAAAATCGGTCGAGCAAACTTCGTCCTCAGTGTAACCGAGGATGCCCTTGAGGTAAGTCTCCGAAGCGTTCTTAAGCAGAGCATTGATCTCGGCCAGCGAAGTCTCTTTGACCGTGCGGAACGTGAGATCGACTACCGAAACCGTGGGAGTTGGCACGCGAAATGCCATGCCGGAGAGCTTGCCTTTGACCTCTGGGCAAACGAGCGCCACGGCCTTGGCGGCTCCCGTGGCGGAGGGGATGATGTTGATCGCAGCGGAGCGGCCACCCTTCATGTCCTTCGGGGAAGGACCGTCGACCGTTTTTTGGGTCGCCGTGTAGGAGTGAACCGTCGTCATAAGACCTTCTTCGATTCCGATACCTTCCTTGAGCAACACGTGCACGAGGGGTGCGAGACAGTTCGTGGTGCAAGACGCGTTGGAGATGAGGTTCGTCGCCTTCACGTCGAGAGTGTCGTCATTGACGCCCATCACGATGGTAGCGACATTGCCTTTACCCGGAGCGGAGATGATCACCTTCTTCGCGCCCGCTTCGATATGACCATTGGCCTTCGTGTCTTCCGTGAAAAGACCAGTCGATTCGATCACGAGATCGACTCCGAGCTCAGCCCAAGGCAATGCCGCAGGACCGGCGCGCTCGCTGAGAACTTTGATTTCCCTGCCGTTGACGACCAAAATATCATCGGCAGCGGCATCCGGGGAGGACTTCTTGCTGCTGACCGTGCCATTGAATCGACCCTGGGTGGAATCATATTTGAGGAGGTAAGCGAGATTGTCGGCCGGAACGAGGTCGTTTACCGCGACCACGTCGAGCGTTTCACCGAGCAAACCTTGCTCAACTAACGCACGAAATACCAAACGTCCAATGCGGCCGAAGCCATTGATGCCAACTTTAACTGCCATGAGATTTAATCCAATATGATGGTTTGTATACTTATTCAGGTGAGCCGCGCCGAGTAGACGCAGGAAAAAGAATCGAAGTCGGCAGTGGGTCGATTGGCAAGGGTTTTGGCCGAGCAATGATTGTCCGCTTCTCCCTGGATATTATCCGGCACCGTCACTCTACGCTTCGCCAGAGTCCACAGCCCAGTGCTGGCAACCAGAGCGGATCAGGCAAGGTCACGGCGAGGCGAGCCTCATCGCCATGGGTAAACCGTTCTTGGTCAGCAACCCGAACCCATGAGCCCTTCGTCGCGTTCACCTCAATCTCCACCTCAACATCCTCCAGCTGTGGATTAATCGCTAAAAGCAACCGCTCACTGCCCCGTGACTTGTCCGCATTGAAAAGAACCGCCACTGCCATCGAATCTGGCCCGAACCAAAATTGAAAAAACGACTCACTCGCTCTCGAGAAATGCCTGAATAAGCGTCCGGCAGCTGATTTCCGGAAAGCAATCCAATCGGCAAAATACGCATGAGTGCCCGGAAACCGTTCCATTCGGCGGTAATCCAGCGCGTTGAGATCTCCTCTTAAATAAGTGTTGGTGATGCCGTGCTTCGAACGCAGGAAATCCTGCCCCGCCGCCATCATCGGAACCCCGATCGAGCTAAACAATACCGCCGCCATAAGGTGCGTGCGACGACGGTCATTCGCCGTCGGCAAATGGCCGCTGCCATCAGTATTTTCGGTGATCTCGTCGATCCAAGTGCAATCGTCGTGGGATTCCACGTAGTTCACCGATTGCGCCGGCCAATGTGCGAAGTGCCAGGGCGAACCTTTCAAATAGTATTCGAAGGTTTCCTGGGAAGATCCTCCCCCCACGTAGTCTTTTAAGAACCGTCGATAACCATCATTCCAAGAGGCCCAACCCGTTTCGGCCAACTCACCCGCGATATGGCCCCGAAAGCTCCATGGCTCTGCGATGAGGATCACGTCTGATTTCACTTTCTTGAGCGCGACCTCGATCTTCTTGAGCACCGCAGTCCCGAGTAATTCAGCTAAATCGAAGCGGAACCCGTCGACCCCGAAAGTCTCAATCAAGTGCGTGCAGCTCTCGATGATTAATCGTGTCGCCATCGCCGCATCCGCCCGTAGGTCGTTGCCACAGCCGCTCCAATTGGAAAACGCCCCCCCTGCGTCCAGCGTAAAATAGTAGAGCTTATCGATGAACATCAGATGTCCTGGCACCCCCACATGGTTGTAAACGACATCGAGCACCACCGCGATCCCCCGTCGATGAAACGCCTCAACCAAATCCTGTAATTCGCCGATTCCGGTAAGTTTTTGCGGGTCTTGAGCGTAACTGCTCTCCGGCGCGAAGTAGCTATTCGTCATGTAGCCCCAGTGGTAGTCTTCCTTGCCTTCATTATCGAATTCCTGAACCGGCTGAAGTTCGACGCAATTAACTCCGAGTCGACTGAAATAGCTCGCCGGGGAGTCTACCCACTTTTTCATACCGACGAATCCCCTGCGCTCTGCTTCGGTCGCCTGGATTGGAGCCATTGCCGCCAAGTCACGCACATGAGCCTCACAAATGATCAAATCCTGCCAAGCTGGCGTTTTAAAATCACTGGGCCGGCGTTTTATCCGTTCCCGGTCGACCACGATTCCAGGCCCCTCCCGGCCCATCGTCGCTAGAGCATAGGGATCGAGAATTCGCTGCTTCGGATCAAACAAACCAAACTCATCTTTCGGACCATCGATGTGATACCAGTAAAACCAACCGTGCAGGTTGGCCGGGAGCGTCAGTTCCCAAACCGGTCCGTGCCCCACCGATTCATCACCGCCCCGTTTCATCGCATGACGAACGAGCTGGAACGGTTCCTCATTTCGCTCCTGCAAACATAGTTCTACTCGTTGGGCTCGCGGCGCAAAAATTCGAAACACCGTCTGGAGTCGCTCAACCACCGCCCCCATCGGCAAATCCGTGGTGAGTTCGTGAAAATAACGTCCCGGTCGAACCGGCACCGACTGATCCGCTTCGCCTCCTTGCCAGTGCATCCGCCACGGCTTAGACGGATCAATCACTTCCTCCAATTCAAACGCAAACAGATGAAATCCACTCCGATCCCCATCGATGATTCGATTTCGGTTCCCATCTACATCAACGACCGTGGCGGTTCCGCCCGCGGGCACCGGCAGCCAATGCCCTCCGCTCGTCACAAATTTGAATCTCTTTGCCGGGCTCGCCACAAATGGCTCGGCCTCGCCAACCCAGAGGTAGACGGGGCGCCCGTCTAATGAAGCTGGTTTTAATCTCCAGTAGTCATCCCCTATCGCATCCCCCCAACCATTGAAGTCTCCCGCCACGTAAACACTCGGTGCAGTGTCCGGTTTTTCATCCTCTTCCATTCTTGGCAGGAAAAAATAGATCTGCCCTTCCCGGGTAATGAAATAACCACTCTCGTTCCCAAAGCTTTGGTCCGCGACTCGCTTGAGTTGTATCTGCAGACCACCACTCATTCGTACTGGCGGCAGTTGCTTCGCCTTCCAGTCATGATCGAGCTCACATACCCCGGAGGTCGGGGTGTCCATCCAAGCTTGCACGATTCTGTTGGGACGGTGTGACATTATCGAAGAGGCGAGAGCATCAAGGGCACCGGCTCGCGCACAACAATCAATTGAATCGATGAGGTGATTAATCCCAATTCGTTGACAACTTCCGACGAGGCGACACCGCTTGCCTCGTGAGCTCAGAACCACGCACTCTTATCGCCCTTTCCGGCGGCGTTGATAGCGCCGTCGCCGCGATGTTGGTGCGGGATTCCGGCGTCGAGGTCGAGGCCGCCTACATGAAGAATTGGATCAACGAGGACGAAATTATCGGGGACTGTCCTTGGGCACAGGACATCATCGATGCCAGATCCGTCGCCCGGCACCTTCGAATCCCTTTTCGCGTTGTCAACCTCATGGAAGATTACCGGGACCGAGTCGTCGCCTACCTGCTCGACGGCTACCAACGAGGCCTCACCCCCAACCCCGACGTCATGTGTAATCGCGATATTAAGTTTGGCGCCTTTCGCCAATACGCCCTCGACCACGGGTTTGATGCCGTCGCGACCGGTCACTATGCCCAACGTCAGCAATTGCCTGATCAGAGTTTCGCCCTGATCGAAGGCGCGGACGCCAACAAAGACCAAACCTACTTCCTCGCCCTCCTCGAACAATCGCAACTCGCCGACGCCCGTTTCCCCATCGGTCATCTCAACAAGCCTGACCTGCGACGACTCGCCCGCGACGCCGGTCTACCTAACGCCACGAAAAAGGACAGCCAAGGCATTTGCTTCATCGGCCAAGTCAAAATGCAGGATTTCCTGCGCCAATACGTTCCCGATGCTCCCGGCCCGATTGTCCGTGCGACGGATGAAGCGATTCTGGGCCAGCACCACGGACTTCACTACTTCACCCTCGGGCAACGTCGGGGAATTGGGGTTCCGTCCAACACCGATGACAAAGCCTACGTCGTAGTCGGTAAACGGAGTTCAGATCGCGCGCTCCTTGTCGCTTTTGATGGCCCCGACTCCCCCGGCCTGCACTCCAAATCAGTGTCGATTCACCAACTACGCTGGAACACCCCGACTCCCCCAACCGACACTTGCTCGCTGGAGGGTAAAGTGCGCTACCGCGATCCCCGCGTGCCCCTCCTGTTCGAACCGGACTCCGCCGACAAAACCATCGCAAAAATCACCTTCGACACTCCGCAAAGGGGACTGGCGAGTGGCCAGATCCTCGCGATCTATGATGGCCCGAGACTGCTCGGAGGCGGGATCTATCTATGACGATACCAAACCAAGTCGCCGGCTCTATCTAATTTTTCGCCAACGGGGTGGAGTTGATCGATTACCCTGAACCGAGGCCCACAGTTGCTCCGAACCGTAGTGCTTTGATGCACCGTCTGGAGACTCACCCGCCACTCCGATTCGATCTCAATTCACTTCGGCAAATGCCAAGCTAAGCGCGAATCCCAGAAACGTGATACCGGTCAGGCGATCGAGCCAGACCCCCCAATTTAAAAACGTCGCTCGTACCTTCGGTTTCGCAAAGACCAACGCCACGAGGACAAACCAAACCATCGTCGCCAAGACCATCCATCCTCCGTAAAGCGCTTGGATAGGTTTAGACGTATTTTCTGAAACTGCCGAGAAAAGGGCGACGAAGAAAAAAGAGGCCTTAAGATTTAAGACGTTGGTCAAAAACCCCTGCATCCACGCGCTTTTGGTTCCCTGGTGCCCTTGAGTCGAAGGACTCGATGGATCTCGCTTTACCGGTCGAGCGCGTAACGCGTTCCACCCCAACCACGCCAGGTATCCGGACCCTAAATACTTAAGCCCAACCAGCGCCTCAGGGGTGCGACCGACCAAAAGCCCAATTCCAAGTAATGAGTAGCTCACGTGAACCAAAATGCCGCATCCAATGCCGACCGCACTTGCGAGCGCAGCGGCTCGCCCGCGCACCAGACTCTGTCGAATCACCAACGCAAAGTCCGGTCCTGGGCTCGCCACCGCCAGTCCGTGCGCAATCACGATTCCACCAAATTCCCACCCCTCGAATGTCATCCCCCACCCCCGGTCGAGCTACATATCAGGCGGCACATTAGACAACGCTTCCTCGAATGTCGTGATACCATCTTTTACTTTCAGCATCGAATCTTGATGCAAAGTTTTCATGCCGTCTTTCTGGCAGATCCGTTTTAATATCGCTGTATCCGATTCCTTATTAATCGCCTCAACCAGCTCTAAGCTACTCGACATGAGTTCGTGGATCCCAACCCGTCCCTTATAACCTAAATTACCGCACTTCGCACACCCCTTGGGGTTCGCTTTATAAATCGTCCCACTCCACCCAATGGCCTTCTCTAGGATATCTTTAACTCGCCCCTCCGCCTGTTGCTCCAGCCTGCACTGCTTGCACACCCGGCGCATCAGACGTTGAGCACAAACACACAACAGGGAAGATGAGATCATGAACGGCTCCACGCCCATATCCGTCAAACGGGCGATCGTGGAAGGCGCATCATTGGTGTGCAGGGTCGAGATCAAAAGGTGACCGGTCAGCGCAGCCTCCACCGCGATGTTAGCCGTCTCTTTATCTCGAATCTCACCCACCAAAATAATGTCTGGATCTTGGCGCAAGAATGCTCTCAACGCGGTCGCGAAGGTGAGTCCGATCTGTCGATGCATTTGCATCTGATTTATACCCGCCAAAGTATACTCAATCGGGTCTTCGGCCGTGCGGATCACCAGGTCAGGAGAGTTGATTTCGTTGAGTGCCGAATACAGCGTCATCGACTTACCCGAACCGGTCGGCCCACAGTGCAATATCATGCCATACGGCTGCTCAATCGCATGACGATAGCGCTCCATATTCGCCGCCGAAAACCCGAGGGCATGCATCGGCAAGGTAGACTTTTGTTTGTCGAGAATACGCATCACCACGCCCTCACCGTAATTCAACGGCGCCGTTGAAACCCGTAGATCAACATCGATACTCTTTTTCGTGTATTGCTTGAACACGATGCGCCCGTCTTGCGGCAGACGACGCTCCGCAATATCAATATTACACATGATCTTGAGACGCGCGACCAGCGCCGGACCCACCTTGGCGGGAAACCTCAACTTTTCCGAGCATATCCCATCAATTCGATAACGCACCACCACTTCGTGCTCCCATGGTTCGATGTGAATATCCGAAGTCCCCGCCAAATAGGCATCCTCGATGATCCGATTTGCTAGATCGATAATTGGACCCGATTCCTCATCCGTCAGATCGTCTTCCGACAACTCGGAAGTGTCACCGTACTCCATGCCAATCGCACTCACCACATCAGCAAAGTCTGCCGACGCCTCCTCGACCTTGGTGAACTTATCCTTAATGTCTTTTCCCCGCCCCAACACGCGCACGACTTTTTTGCCGCATAATTCCTGTATCTTAATCGCGAGTGAAACATCAAACGGATTAGCAACCGCAACGATGAATAAATCCCCTAAATCGCCTACTGGTAATATATTATTACTTTCACAAAACCCTCGATCCAAGCGCTCAAAGGTGCCCGCGTGCACCGAGAAACGCGTGACATTAAAGGGGGCGAGCTTGAATGCCCGGCCTTTGGCAATCTGTAACTGAAATTCGGTTACCCCAAAATCCTCCTGCAAAAACTTGTCGAGTTGATCCCCCGTCAAGTCCTCCGGGTGGGTGGCGACTGCAATACGCTGCTCGGCGGTGAGTCGAGAATCGTCGACCAGTGCATCGACAATTTTTGTCTGAATTTTCCCCAGGGCCATCGCAGCTTACGTATTCGCTGGGGGGGGATCAACCAACCCGACGATCGGTCCAAATTGAGCGTCTAGAAAATCGGCTATATTCTCCAAGGTGGTGCCAAACCATAGCACTCGGCCGTCATATTTTTCTTCCCAAAATTTACGCACCGCTGGACTTAAGTAATAGGCCGTGGCGACAAACGTCACGTCCTCTTCCTGATCGAACGGCACCGACCAAGTGGCCCAGCACGATGAAGAATCCAGTCCCGTTTTGAGTTCTTCGTGCATATCATAATGACGTAAATCGATCACTCCGGCCCCATAGGTATCCGACTGTTGGATCAAGATGTCTTCCTCCTTCACGGCCTCAAGTTCGTAAGCTAAAATACCCAAAACCGTCCGCTGACGGGGTGAACCGGTATTAATCATTTCCAACAACTTTCCATTAGCCGCTTCGAGATGATCGATTTTCACCAAATTATGCTCGACCAACTGCGCTCCCAGCAACCGATTCGACCTCATCAACAAAGACCTGAATTTTGGATCCATTTTTATGAATATCAGGGGAAGCTAGCTCGCGGCCGGAATAGTTCCCTTTTCGAACTTTCGAACCCCACTCCTCAATACCATTTTCAATTCCTCCAATCCTTCACCGCTTTCACATGAAACCGGCACCACATCCACCTTATGCTGCTTCTTGAACTTCTTCAGCTGTGCTTTGGCACCGGGTAAATCCATTTTATTGGCTACCACCACTCGGGGCTTTTTCACCAAGGTCGGATCATAAGACTTAAGCTCAGCCAACAATATCGAAAAATCTTCGCCCGGCTCACGCCCGTCGACCGCCGCCATATCGATCATAAACATCAACAACGAACACCGCTCAATATGGCGTAAAAACCGATGACCCAATCCTCGATTATCACTGGCTCCTTCGATTAATCCCGGCACGTCAGCCATGAGCAACCGGTCGTAATCTTCCGGATAATCGATTACCCCGATTTGAGGATGCAGCGTCGTGAACGGATAGGCTGCCATCCGCGGGCGGGCCCGGGTGATCGCGTTGGTCAACGAGGATTTCCCGGCGTTTGGAAACCCCACCAATCCCACATCTGCGATACTCTTGAGCACCAGCTTGTAGATTCCCGCGTCCCCAAGATTTCCGGGATTCGCCGTGCGGGGAGCGCGGTTGATCGAACTCTTGAAATGAGTATTACCCCATCCGCCATTTCCTCCCACGCACAGCACCACTCGCTGCCCATCTTCCACAATTTCAGCCACGACGTTTCCGGTTTCTCGGTCGGTCACAATTGTGCCCAACGGCATCCGCAACACCGCCGGCTTACCCTCGCGACCATCGCAATCTTTCCCCATACCATGCTCGCCACGCTCCCCCTTCCAATGGGGCTTAAATTTGAAATCGATTAGATTATTTGTGTTGTCATCTCCGAGGAGAACCACGTCCCCCCCCTTGCCGCCGTCACCGCCATTTGGTCCGCCAAAGGGTTCAAATTTTTCACGCCGAAAACTGGAACACCCTCGCCCGCCGTCGCCGGCCGAGACTTTGATAACACATTCGTCAATAAACATAGCTGGAATCCTGCACAAAGCTTCCCGCTTGCCAAGAGGCAGATTCGTTAACCGGACGTAAACTTTAATCGCCGATAAAAAAACCCTTATGCATTGATCTTTATACCCTTACGCATATATGTCGGCACATCGAGGTCCTGTCCTTCGAACAGATAGCGGTCAGTTCGCTCAAAATTGCCTCGATTCTCAGCTCCCGCTTGGAAGCTAAACTCGTCCTGCGCAATTGCAGCATTAACCGCGGATGCCTTGGACTTTCTGGCCGTTGTCGCCGAACGAGGGGTTGAGGTCAGAAACTTCTCGGCCGGGGAAGGCGATTCCGTCTCTGGCGTTCGGGCAGGTGCGGAGGTTGTATTCGAGCGCGGGCGGGCGTTCGGGCGCCTAGGAGGCAACCGGCCTCCGATGTCGCTCGTGCCAATCACACATATCTCGACCTTGCCCTGCAGATCCTCGTCGATGACCGCCCCCATTATGACGTGCGATTCCCGACCGTATCTCTCGGTCACCGCACTCATGATCTCATTCACTTTCGGCAATGTCAGATCCGTCCCGCCCACAATATTCACGAGTAATCGATCTGCTTTCTTCGAAAACTCTGGCGTCGCCAGTAACGGGCACATTCCTAAACTTTCAATCGCATCTGCCGCGGCATTTTCTCCGGCCCCACTGCCCAAGCCAAACAATGTTTTCCCCCCCCGGGTGTGAAATGCCTGCCGCAACGTCGCAAAATCCAAATTGATCAATCCCGTGCGAAACAGCATCGCCCAAACGGAACGCACGGCTCGCCCGATCCACGCATCAGCTCGCGCAAACGAGTCCAGTGCCGTCTCACCTTCGGCGGCTTCTTGCAAAAGCACATCATTGGGTAGCGGAATCACCGCATCACAACTGCGGCGTAAGGACAGCAACCCCTCCTCCGCTTGCTTGGCCCGCCTCCCGCCTTCGAAGCTAAACGGTAGCGTTACAAATGAAATGACCAAGGCTCCGGCTTCACTCGCAATATCAGCGACGATCGGCGCAGCCCCGCTTCCAGTGCCTCCGCCCATCCCGACGATCAAAAAGACCAAATCAATATCCTTAACGACTTCAGCGATTTTTTCCCGATCCGACTCCGCCGCATCGTAGCCCAGGTCGGGGTCTCCGCCCGCCCCAAGTCCGCGCGTAATCTGCGAGCCGATCAGCACCTTTTCTTCAACCGGCGAGGAATTGAGCGCTTGTAAATCGGTATTGATAACCGCGAGTTGCAATCGATCGAGATTCTCCATTTTGATCCGATCAACCGCGTTGCCGCCCGCACCGCCTAATCCAATAACCTTAATCGAAATACTACGGTCACCGAGATTGTCCGTATCGGGAGTGAGAGGGAGTTCGTGGGGATACATCGTGATTAGGCTCCGACGGTAAAAAGTTTACGCAGGATACTACGTCCGCGATTAGCCCGCGGGGTGACTTGAGGTCGATTTTGGGATCCGAAATGGAGCAATCCAAGCACCGTGGCATGAGAGGGCTCTCTTAACTTCTCGTCTACCCCGGGCGGCATCTCTCCCAAATGCGAGGGAATCCCAAATACCCGAGCCGCCGTGTCGGCAATTCCCGTCAGCTTTGAAGTTCCACCTGTCAGCACGACTCCCGCGGCGCAGTTCTCGGCGTTGAGGGCCGCGCCCAGTTTCTTTTGCACCACGTCAAAAATCTCCCGAACGCGGGCGCTGGTAATCGTCTCGATGGCGTTGCGCGTGAACTGTCGATCGCCGATCGCAAAATCGCCGTTTAACCAAACTTTATCGTTCCGATCATGCGCCACCACCGTCCCTCGACCGTGACGGAGTTTCAGCTTTTCAGCCTGCCCTTCCGTCACTCTCAATCCCAGTGCCAGGTCGTTTGTCAAATGCGAGCCCCCTACCGGTATCGCTCCGGTAAGATACGGCGCCCCATCACGATAAAGCACATAGTCCGTGGTCCCGGCTCCGATATCGATCACGAGCGCGCCATTCTGACGGTCCTGCAATGTCGTCAACATCGTGCCCGAGGCCAAACTCGACAGAATCAGATCGCTCACTCGAACGTTGAATCCACGCACCACGTGAATGCTATTCGCTATCATTGGTTCCTGCCCGTGCACCGTCCAATAACCCACTTCAAGTCTTTCGCCGTTCAAATGCTCGGGGTTCGTTCCGACAAGTTTTCCATCCAACTGGAAAGGTCGACGAATATGATGCACCACCATGCGACCGTCCGGCAATGCCTTGGCTTTCGCCAACCTACACACCGTATCGATATCAAATTGAGTCACCATATTATTGGCCGCGCCCACACTTACCGAAGCCTGATTGTAGAACCCATCCAAATGCCTTCCCGTTTGGGCGAGAAACACTTCTTCAATTTTCACTCCCGCACTCTGTTCCGCCGCCAACGAAGCACTATGAGTCGCGTCACTCGCCGCCTTGAAGTCAGTCACGACGCCCTTAACGACTCCGTGCGACTGACATTCGCCGTATCCGATAAGATTTACGCGGCGGCCTTCGACAATCTCGCCGATGAGAACCGAAACTTTAGATGTGCCAATTTCGACGGCACCGATGAAGCGAGATGAAGAACTCAATGTGTAGGGAAGTTAGTTGCGGAGAAAACGAACCGTGGGCGCGGTGGAATTGGCGGCGTTGGAAACGGGCTGCATGAGGGCGACGGGAACCTGTGAAGCCCCCACCGCAAGATTGATCGACTTCAATGGTGCCCGCGCTTGGGAACGGGTTTCGGCCAAAATCAAATCGAGTCTCGCAATCTGAGAGTAAAACCCTTCCCGCGTGCCGAATATGATCTTCGGCACCACCGAGGATTGCACCACAATCTCACCGTCTTGATCCATTCGTTCGAGTGAGATTACCCGCCAGGTCGCGAACAGGTCAGGCGCATGCCCTCGCGCGGTCAGCAGCAAATCGGCCACCACGTTCAAATCATTCAAAGGCAAAAATCCCTCGCTACTTCGCACGAGGCGTATCCCCCCCAGCCAAGGTAATGAGCTCAGCGTTTGAGTCGAAAATCCGCTTCCGCTAAAAACCGTGCCATCCCGTGCCACCAAAAAGTCGCGCACATCCGGCCCGCTCAGTCGGGCCTTCACCCGAACCACCGGAGACCGCTCATCCAAAACCACTTTTAAAGTGTCCGGAAACTCTCGCGTCAAAACCGCCGCCCGGACTTGACCAGACTTGGTCAACCGAGCTCGTAGGCTATAAAGGTCGAGGTCCATTAAACCCACGTTTTCGGCTAGGGCCAGTTGATCTGAAACCCAAGTTTCGCCCAAAACACCGTTCGACTCGACCGTGATTTTTTTGAGCGGTTCACTCGCCGTGGTGGTAACCAAACGTTGGGGGTCATTTTTGAGGGTGCGCCAGATTTCGAAACCTCCCGCCGCCAAGGCCAAAACCCCAACCACGATGCCAATGTTTCGCACCGTCCGATACGTCACGCGGCGACGGCCCACCTTCGACATCGCCTGCGGCGCGATCTGCTGCGGGATGTCGCGCCAACTGCGCGCGGTAGGAGTTGAAGGGTCGATTCTATTCATGCTAAAAAGTCGCTGCGGAGGTTCCGAAAAAGCGGTCGCAGGCTGGCGAGACCAGTGCTTTGACCAGGGCCGTAAAACCAATTCCCATACAGTTCGCTCCCATCGGTAAAAGACTCGTTTCTTTCATACCTGGCAGCGTGTTGATTTCGAGGAAAATCAGTTCATTTTTTTCCGTCATCATAAAATCGATACGGGCGTAATCCCGACAACCGCACGCCGCGTAGGATTTCACTGCCAATTCCTGTACTCTCTTGGCCAATTTTTCCGGCAATGGTGCCGGCGCCAAGTAGTCTGTCAGACCTTTCGTATACTTTGATCGGTAGTCGAAAATACCGGACTTTGGCACAATCTCAACGACGGGCAGGGCGCGGCGATCAATCACCCCCACCGTCAGTTCTCGGCCCATTATCCGCTCTTCAACTAACCACGCTCCGGTTTCGATCTTCGCCCAGCTCTCCGCGACTTCCGTCCGGTTTGCGCACAAGCTCAATCCCACACTACTGCCAGATCGATTGGGCTTGAAAACAATCGACGCGCCCAACTCCTCCACGATCTGGTCGACCGTCGGTTTTTGCTCTCCCTCAAAATTCATTGCCCGGGCACCCTCGACTCCCACGGCTTTCACCACGGCTTTGGTTTTCACTTTGTCAAATGTCAGTTCACTACTCTTCGCATCACAGCCGGCAAATTCAATGCCCGCTTGGCTCAACAATCGCTGCATCCCCCCGTCCTCCCCGAAGACACCATGCAACGTGGAAAATACCACCTCTTGTTGTGCGTTGATGCAGCGTGGAAGTTCATCCGCCCTCACCTCGACAAATCGCACGTCAAAACTCCGCGCCAAAGCGACCGCACTCGCCATTCCGGAGCCCAAAGAAACTTCGCGTTCGGCCGAAGTGCCTCCTGCTAGCACCACAACTCTCGGACTTCGCTTCGCGATCATAGCACGTCCTCCCACCTCGCACCGAAAAGCAGCACCTCCGGTTCCAGTAGTATCCCGACCTCTCGGTTTACTCCACTTCGAACTCGTTTCACCAAATCGATCACTTCTGCACTCGTGGCACTCCCTCGATTAACAATAAAATTCCCGTGAACCATCGAGATTTCAGCATCCCCGATTCGAGTGCCTTTCAGTCCCAATTGCTCAATCAAGCGGCCGGCGGAATCGCCCTCCGGATTCTTAAAAATACAGCCGGCACTCGGTTCCCGTGGTTGTGACTCCTGTCGCTTGCTCCGGTAAACATCAATTTGGCGTCCGATGTTATCGGCCTGCCCTTTCGTAGCGGACCGCAGAATTGCCCCGATCGCGATGGTCTCTCTTAGCTCCTCACAATGGCGGTAACCGGTATGCAACTGTGCCCGTTGCCAGGTCACATGATGACCTGAGTTATCGATCGCCTCAACTTGGTCCACCACATCAAACATCCATCCGCCCATCGCTCCTGCATTCATCCGTAAAGCGCCCCCCACACTGCCTGGGATCCCTTCCAGAAATTCAAAACCTTCCAGACCCGCCTTCGCCGCCAATCCACAAAGATTTTTAAGCCGCAAGCCGGCCCCCACTCTTACTCTTCCATCATCCAGGGGAGAAAATGTGGCCCAAGCTTTATGACGCATTGCCACCACCACTCCGTCCACCCCCGTATCAGGAACCAACAAATTGGATCCTCGCCCCAATACATAGTGAGGGACGCTCATCGCTTGAGACGTCCGCACCACCCGTTGCAAATCATCCACATCGGCGGGTTCCACGTACACTCGCGCGGCTCCCCCGACTCGTAAGGTCGTCTTTTTAGCCAGCACTTCTTCTCGATTTACCGTGCTCGATTCGGACAACTCCTTCCGTAATAGGTCCGCTAGTTTATTCCATTTCTCTTCTCCCCCGACTGCTTGGTCGACGCGTTGCAACCAGTCTCGCGCCCTTATTTCGATGTCCCCGGCTCCTACGAATACCACGCAGTCTCCCGGTTGGCGCGACTGCCGGAGAATCTCCAAAACACGCGAGGCATTATTCGGAACGTAGTTCACCCGCATATCGGGCGAAGACCGTAAAATTTCGGCGCGGAGATCAGCGGTGGTGCCGCCGGCCCGAAATGACTCCCCCGCCGGGTAAACATCCAGTAGGTGCAGCGAGTCCGCGAATGCCAGTGCCACCGCAAACTCTGATTTAAACTGCAGGGTCCGGCTAAATCGGTGCGGTTGAAAAACCACCACCAACCGCTGATCGCCCCGCAACTCGGATTTCAAACTCTGCAGCAAAGCACGAACTTCCGCGGGATGATGGGCGTAATCTTCTAGCACGGTCAAATCGCCGTCCCGTCGTAGCTCGGTCTGCCTACGTTTCACTCCCGGGAAATCAGCCAACATCCCCGTCTGCAAGGGCCAGCCCATCAACTGCACTGCGGCGAGTGCTCCTGCCGCATTAATCGCATTGAAACTCCCCTTCGCTTGAACCGTTGCTTCGTTGATCCCAAAGCGTCCACTCAACGCCAGCGTCTGCCGAATCAGATTGGATTCAGTCACCTTACACGAAAAATCTCCGTCGGCTCCAAACGTCACCATTTGCGCCGCTCCCGGCGATTCGTTTTGAATCGAAGCCGTTTGCGGACATCCCTTCCACCCGAGAACCGCTCCCCGCGTTCGCCCCAACAGCCGGGCAAACGTCGCCTTGAGTTGTTCCACGCTCTCGTAATGGTCGGGGTGGTCCCAATCCAAGTTGACCACTACGACCATCTCCGGAGCAAACGACTCGATCGTTCCATCGCTTTCGTCAATTTCCACGATCAACCAATCATCGCGCCCCACCTCCGCCGGTGCCCACGCTTCATTGGCAAAGAGCCCGCCGAGAACGTATCCACCATTCCATTGCGAGTGCTTCAGCGCCGCGACCAACATCGCCGTGACACTCGTTTTTCCATGTGATCCCGCGACCCCCACCAGTCGTTTATTTTTACTAACTTCAGCCAGCAGGTGACCGCGTTTCACCTGCGGCACTCCCTTTTCCGCCGCCTTCAATCGGGTCGGATGGGCCGCGGCGATGGCCGAAGAATAGACGAGTAAATCGATCCCAGGTTTCAGGTCACCGCTTCCGGTCAAAACCACTCCTGCCCGATCGAGTTCAATCTTCATGGTCGGATTGAGCGAGTCATCCTCTCCACTCACCAACCAACCACCCTTGGCTAAATAAATCGCCAACGGCCCCAGTCCCATCCCTCCCACTCCGACCGCATGAATGCGCTGGACCGATTCATTGAAAAGTAATGGGAGCGCCATGGCCATTAGGGGTGAATCGCTCGTGAGCTCGGTGGCAGCGTTGCATCGCGTTCCACCGCCAATTCTTCCATATCAGCCAACATCAGCTGCAGCGTGTCCAATCTGCTCATGGCGCGCTCATTTGCTCTCGCCTGCTGTAGTTTATTCTCGTCCAACACGATTCCCAAAACAGTGGGCAGTAGTTTTTCCAAATCCTGTTCCAACACGACTTGCCCTCCCCCGCGGCGATAAAACTCCGCCGCATTCTCTAACTGGTGTGCATCGGCGGCATGAGGATACGGCACCAAAACCGCCGGCACTCGGCAGCGCACAATCTCCGCCAATGACCCCGCTCCCGCCCGCGAGATCACCAGATCACAAGCTGACAAAAATGCGGCCATGTTATCGCAGAACGAAATCGTAACCGATTTCACTTCGTCACCGTTTCCGTCGACCAAGACTTCCGCCACGGATTCCGACTTACCCGGTCCGGTCACCGCCAGTGTCGCCACTCCTGCCTTCGCCAATTCCCGCCCCACCTTGGCCGCCCACTGATTCAACGCGGCGGCCCCTTGACTCCCTCCGAGGACCCCCACCGTAATTCTCGCCGGATCAATGCCGAACACTTCGGCCGCCTCATGACGTGGCATTCGCTCGATTTCGCACCGCACCGGCAATCCGGCGTGGCGAATCTTCGCCGGATTCGTTTCCGGGAGCGTCACTCCGCTTGGCAGATAAACCCGGCGCGCAAACTTAGCTAACGTCCGCACCGCTCGTCCCGGAACTTGGTTTGCCTCATGCAACATGACCGGCACTCGGGTGAGCCACCCAGCCAAAATTATCGCCGCGGTAGTGAACCCGCCAAACCCCACGATCGCGGATGGGCGTTCCCGGCGAATCAGTCTCAGCGAGAAAATTAATCCGCGAGTCTGTCCGGCCAAAAATTTCGCCACGCCAGCGGGATCCATCAGCAAAGGCGCCCCCGGGATCTTTGCGAAACGAAGCTTCGCGTATTTCTGCGCCAGTTGCGCATCAATCTGTTTTTCCGAAATCAGTAACAGCGTCGAATGCCCACGATCCTGCAACCGCTCGGCCAAAGCGATTCCCGGAGCGAGGTGTCCGCCGGTTCCACCACAAGCGATCACAAAATGACTCACGCCGTGACTTCCTCCATGGTCCGCCCCTTACAAAGCAGCACGGGTTTTGACCACGTTCGCGCTGTGTTTAATATAATTCCGATCAGCATTCCCATCAGCAATAGATTCGATAATCCCGCACTGATAAACGGCAGCGACATTCCTTTCGTTGGGAGCAAGCCCGTCACCACCCCCAAATTGACGATGGCCTGTAACGTCACCAATAAGATCGCGCCTATCACCAACAGAAACTGAAACAAATTTGGCGCCCGGCGTAGATGAAGGAGTCCCAACAGGAAAATCGCGCTGAACGCCACGACCACCGCCAGCGTGAAATTCAAGCCCAACTCCTCCCCCAGTACCGCGAAAATAAAATCGGTATGCGCTTCAGGCAAGAAATTGAGTTGTTGCCTGCCCTGCCCAATCCCCGCGCCGTCAACCCCGCCAACGGCAAATGCGGCCAATGATTGATAAAGCTGATAGGTGCCTCCCATCTTATTTCCCTCCACATCCAAAAATGCCGTAAATCGATTCAACCGGTTCGGATTATTCATGACCAACAGCGTAAACGCCCCCACCACTAAACCCACCGCCGGTAACATGTAAGACCAGCGCGCTCCGGCCAAAAAGATGAGGAGCAACCCCACGGCCATCGTCAGCGCGGCGGTGCCAAAGTCGGGCTGCAAAATCACCAGTCCAGTGAACAGTCCGACCAATCCGATCGGCATGATAAATCCCCGCCGAAACTCACTGATACGGCTCTGGTTAACCGCCAAATAATGGGCCAAACAAAAGACCATCGCGAGTTTCGCAAATTCCGAAGCCTGGAAACGAAACTCTCCAATTCCCAACCAACGACGACTCCCGTTAACCGATATTCCGACTCCTGAGATCACCGTCAGCAGCAAAGCCACGAGCGCCCCCGCTCCGATGATCCAAGTGTAGCGACGTGCCCCCTCCAAATCAATTCGGCTGACAACCAAACAAGCAATCGTTGCCAGCACCACTCCCACCATCTGCTTTCCGAGGTAGAAGAACGGACTTTTCCCAAAGTACGCGGTGGCGCTAAACAAGATCGGCAGGCCCAGAATCAAGAGACCCATCACGCACACCACGATCAAACCCGCCGGCAAACGAGCTAGGCTGGATGAAGAACGACTTGAAGTGGGCATAAATGGAGCAGCGTATTTCCGGGAAGGAGAGGACCTTTAATCCTGAATTCAATGACCTATTCAAAAATCGCCGGGCCGCTGTCTTTGCCGGTGGAGATCGTCGTAATTGGAGCCTCTTCAACCGTAATGACCGGAACGCTATCAAGATCTTGATCATCCAATCCTGCATCGAGATCTTCTTCATCATTCACGGGGGTGATCACCGTTCCTTTTGGGGGAGTCAACTGCCCCGCCGCGGCGGCCGGCGTGTTGACTTGAGTTGGAGCTTCCCACCCCGGAATAGTAAGCGATTGCCCGGGTCGAATGAGCGCCGGATTCTGGATCTGATTCGCGAGTGCAATATCCCCAATCTTCACCCCGTATTTTTGCGCAATGACCGTCAGGCTCTCACCTGGAGCCACTACATGTTGATACGATCCCTTCGCTTTCGGGGCGGGTAAATCAGGTGCTTTCGAAGCGGTCAAACTTGACTCCTTAACCGCAGCAGGATTCGAAGTTTGTATTTCGGGAATCGCTAAACGGTCACCTGCTCGCACGAGATCACTGCGAAGATTATTGAAAACCTTGAGCTTGGAAACCGTGGTGCCCTGAGCTTTGGCAATCTTAGCCAATGTATCGCCGGGTCGAATCGTGTAACTTCTCACGTTTTCCATGTCGATTGCCGCGACCGCCCACGCCGGCGCGATCGCACTCGCGGTTGACGGAACCACTAGCACTTGTCCCACGCGAAGCCCGGAGTCGGGAGCGAGATCATTCGCCGATGCCAACTCCCGCACTGAGACCCCGTTCTTTTTGGCGAGAGTCCAAAGATTGTCGCCTCCCACAACGGTGTAAGTGGTGACTGCCGTCACCGCCGGGGTAGCGTCTGGCAATGCAATGGGATTGAGCGCACTGCCGATCGACGAACGTGGGCGCGTTGGGCTAGAGCGCCCCGCCGCGGTCAAATTGGAAATCGCCGCGGCATTGGGATCAAACGCAGCTTCGCCGGTATTCGCTAACGGTGGATTGAGATCGCGGTCCTGCAATTCAGGGGCAACCGAAACCGGCGAGGACCTTGACGCTTCGCTCTGGTTTAAACCGGGCGGGGGCGCGGTTTTGCTTGTGGTGGTTCGGCAACCGGGAATTGCAACCGCGAGGATCAACACTGCAATGTGCACGATAACGACGGCTCCGAGAATATTTAGAAGTTTCATGATAGGAAACGATGGGGAATGAACGATGCGATTTAAGAATGATTCGGCACTGATAGCGCCTTGACGAGAGATTCAAATTTTAATCCCCGATCAGCATAACCCTCAAACTGATCTAGACTAGAGAAACCGGGACTGAGTAAAACATTATCACTCGCTTCCGCTCGAGCATAAGCGAGACCCACCGCCTGTGTTAGGTTCTCACAAACTTGATGGGATACCCCCGCCGCACCCAGTAGCGTCGCCAGAATGTTGCGCGACTCGCCGATCAACAGAACCTGCTTAACTCGACCGGCGATTCGGCGCACAAACCCCGCCAAATCCCCCCCCTTGGATTTGCCCCCCGCGATCAAAATAACCGGAGCACCAAAGTGACTCAATGCCGCTTCGGTCGCATGGAAATTAGTCGCCTTGGAGTCATTCCACCACGTCACCGTATTTATCACCGCGGTCTTCGCCAAACGATGCGCCCCCAAAGTAAAATTTTGGGCCGCAGCATAGAGAACCGGTTCCCGGTAGCCCGCGGCTCTCCACCATGCCGAAGCCAAAAGAAAATTCTCCCGCTGGGGTTGATCGTCAAAAACGGTCCCACGTAGCAACACGTCTCCCGCGATATCCTCGGTTTCAATCACTGCATTCTCCGGTAACGATTGACCATACGCTTCCGCCGCGCGTTGCACGCTCGATCCCGCAAAAACCACTCCTCCCACCGTGCGTTCAAACAGATGCCACTTCGCCGCAAAGTAACTGGCCATCGAACCGTGCCGCTCCAAATGATCCTCCGCAAAGTTCGTCCAGATCGCCGCGTCCGCTCGGAAATACCTTAGCGTTTCAGCTTGAAAGGAACTGACTTCGCAAATCGCAATCGAATCCGGCGCCCCCCCTTCGCGTTCCACCACGGTTTCACAGAAAGCCTGGCCAATATTTCCGACCGCAAAGGCGTCCTTCCCCGCCAACTTGAGCGCGTGGGTTAAGAACTCCGTTAGCGTTGTTTTTCCATTTGTTCCTGTCACCGCGACGACCTCACCTCGCCAAAAAATCGACGCTAGATCCAGTTCGTTGAGGATCACGAGACCGGCGGAACGAGCAGCTATCACCCACGGATGATTCGCGCTAAATCCCGGTGAAATAATGGCCAGCTTATGGCCTGACGGCTTGAACTGCGCGACAATATCTCCCCCCCCTTTTTCATCGTAAAAGGTCACTTCTCCCTTGAGACGCTTAACCAATTTCGCTGCCGAACGTCCACTCACGCCAGTCCCCAACACCGCCACGGGAGCGGTGAGAAGTGGCTTCAGGAATTCGGGCGCGGAGAGCATGTTAAACGGGAGAAAGTGAAATAGATTACGCTAACGTAGTTTCAGGGTGCCTAAGCCAATCAGCGCGCACATCAGGGATAATATCCAGAAGCGCAGCACGATCTTCGTCTCCGGCCACCCTGCTTTTTGAAAGTGATGATGGAGTGGGGCCATTTTGAAGACGCGGCGTCCTTTCCCATATCGCTTCCGCGTAAACTTGAAAAATGAGACCTGAATGATCACTGAAACAGCCTCCGCCACAAACACTCCTCCGACGATCACCAATGTGAGTGGCTGCTGCACCATAAATGCAATCACCCCGATCAAACCGCCCAGCGCAAGCGAACCGGTGTCGCCCATAAAGAGTTCTGCCGGATGTGAATTATACCACAGAAAAGCCATCCCCGCACCGACCAAAGCGCCACAGATCACCGCGAGTTCGCCCGTCCCCGGCACGTATCCAATCAATAAATATTCAGAGATTCGACTATTTCCCGCCGAATAAGCCATGATTCCGTAGACGAACGCCACCGTGATCGTGCAACCGATCGCTAGGCCGTCTAAGCCATCGGTCAGGTTGATCGCATTGCTAAATCCGACGACCCAGAAAAACATCATCACAAATAACAATGCCAGTCCGGTGAATCCCACGAACATGAATACGGGATCTTTAAAAAACGGCACCCACAGCTCTTTGATGTGGGCTGAGCTCGTCGGGCTCCAGATCAACAGAGCCAATGCGACGGCCGTCACCACGGTTTGCCAAAATAGTTTTTCGCGAGATGAAATTCCATTCTGGTTCTTCTTTACCGCTTTCAGGTAATCATCCCGGAAACCGACCGCCGTCAGGGCGCCGTAAACAAATAACGAAGTGAGAACCCAAATATTCGGTGTCGCCCATAGGATCGTGCTCACCGCCACCGCAAAGAAAATCAATAGCCCCCCCATCGTGGGCGTATTCTTCTTATCGAAACGAGCGGCGAGATCACCCGTGCGATCATCGTCGTAATGTTGACCCAGCTTGAGCCGGCGCAATTGCCCGATCAACCAAGGTCCGATGACAAATCCCACGACCATCGCCGTCCCTGCCGCCAATAGCGTCCTCAACGTAATGTAGCGCAAAACGCGCAACGGTCCCCACACGTGTTCGTATTCAGCGAGGTAAGATAACACTAGTTTAACCCTCCCGTTAAAGTAGGCACCACCGTCTCAAGACGATAACGACGACTGCCTTTGACAAATACCGGCCCGCGCCACTCCGCGATTCGCGTCTCGACTCCCGCCAACGTCCTCAACACTTCAATCTGCTCAGCCTCAGCGCCGCCCTCAAGCGCCCCAAAACGAACCGAATCAGCGCCGGTTCCAATCAGCAAAACTCGATCCTCTTTGCGTAATTTGAGCGCTTGCCCGACTTCACGATGTTTTGCTTCACAAATTTCCCCCAGTTCTTCCATTCCCCCCAATAAGAACAGCCGGGCCGCCCCAACGGTAGTCATTTCGTCAAACACTTGGAGCGCATCTCCCATCGAAGCGGGGTTAGCGTTGTAGCAATCTAAGTAAACCAGGCGTCCGGCTTCTTCTCGCACTTCGCCCCGCCACGGCGCTGGTCCCCAGCCGATCATGCGCTCACGTATTTTGTCGGGCGGAACCCCCAGCCATCGCGCCACACATATCGCCAAGACCGCGTTTTGGATCATACCTTCGCTCACCCGTCGAAACGAATAAGTTTCGGGTGGATTCCCGTAAGCCACCGTCACCGCTGATTCGCTCCCTCGGTGGGTCGCCGTAAAGTAAATCGTATCCGCAACCTGCGCATCTGGCATCAAGACATCAGCCCGTTCCACCACCAGGCGGCGACCCGGTAAATCGGTAAACGGACTCAGGTCGGCCACCCTCCGCGGCAGCACGGTCAAACCGTCTGATCGCACCGCGTGCGCCAATACCGACTTCTCTTTGGCCACACCATCGAGGCCGCCTAATTCCTTCGTATGGGCGTGGTCGATCAGCGTAATAATCGTCACATCCGGATCGATCATTCGTGCCAATTGAACCATTTCGCCCGGGGCACTGATCCCAGCTTCAATAATCGCAAACTCATGTTTCTCGGCATCGAGCCGGGTCAAAGTGAGCGGCACTCCAAGGTGGTTGTTCAAATTCCCTTCCGTCGCCAGTGCCTTGGAACCCAGTAATCTCCCGAGTAAATCTTTCGTCGAGGTTTTGCCCGCACTGCCCGAAATTCCGGTCACCGGCCCCGGGAATTCCTGCCGATGTTTAAGCGCGATGATTTGTAATGCCACCAAGGGGTCGGCCACCACCAGTTGAGGTAAATCGACCGATGCTCGAGCCTCTTTCACCACCGCACCACTCGCGCCGGCCGCTTTCGCCGACCGTAGAAAATCGTGGCCATCTCGCTCCCCGGTTTTTAGAGCCACGAAAAGCTGTCCGGCTTCAATTTTCCGGGAATCAATTCCGAATCCCGTCAGCGCCGCCGTGGGCTCCGCCGTCCAATGACCAGCGGTCCAAGCAGCGAGTTGAGCGGGATTAAATTGAGGCACGGGAAGAAGAACGCTGAAACCGAATAGTTAGCGTACCGAAATTCGTTTGATGGCGATAAGTTCCCGCGCCACGAGCCGATCATCGAATGGCACCACGGTGTCGTGAAATTCTTGATACGGCTCATGCCCTTTCCCGGCGATGAGCAGGCTATCGCCCGGTTTCGCCATGTCGAGGGCCAGACTTATCGCTCGACGCCGATCTTCGATCCACGTGATTTTTTCCGGCGCGGTCACTCCAGTTTTCATATCATCAAAAATTTGATGTAAATCCTCCCGCCGGGGGTTATCCGCGGTGGCAAAAGAAAAATCGGCTTGTTCCTGCACGGCCTCAACCATCAACGATCGTTTCGACCGGTCCCGATTTCCTCCACAACCGAAAACGACCATCAGCCGACCTGGGGTGACCGGACGCAGCATCGCCAGAGCATTACGCAGGGCATCATCCGTGTGCGCATAGTCGACCAACACATTGAAATCCTGACCTTCTTCGACTCGCTCCATCCGCCCCGGCACTCCGTTAAAACTACTGATCCGCTCCACCAACTGCGCCGGATCTTTCCCCATTCCGTAGACGGTGGCAACCGCCGCGAGTAGATTGGAAAGATTGTAACGTCCAATCAACGGCGAGGTCACTTCCGCGGTTCCCTCCGGCCAAACTAACCGCAACTTAGTCGACTTAAACGCGTATTCGATCCCATCGGCTCTGATATCCGCCTGCTTCGATTCGCCAAAAGTGATCCGGCGTTGATCCGGGGCCAATTTGGCCAAGAGCTCCTTGCCGTAAGCATCGTCGAGGTTGATGACCGCAACTTCTGGGCGCGGTCCGATTTCCCCCGTGAACAAACGCGACTTAACCTCGAAATACTCATCCATCGAAGTATGATAATCGAGGTGATCACGGGTGAGGTTGGTATACACTGCGGTGGCAAAACGTAGTTCGTTCACCCGCTGCTGATCTATTCCGTGCGAACTGACTTCCATGACGGCATGATCGCAGCCAGCGTCCCGCATTTGCGCCAACATGCCGTAGGTATCGATGGACTCCGGGGTCGTCTTAAAAGAGGGCACCGTGCGGACGCCTAAATCGTACGAAATCGTGCCCAACAACCCCACCGGCTTTTCGCCACCCAACAGGTGACGCACGAGATGCGCGACCGTAGTTTTTCCGTTGGTTCCCGTAATTCCGACCACATCCATGTCTTGGTCCGGACGCTTAAAATACCGTCGTGCCATCGTCGCCATAACCGCGCGAGGATTTGCTACCTGCACGAAAGTGACCTTGGCGGGCACGGTGCGAGGCATCACTCCGGTGACGACCGCAACCGCACCGCGCGCGACCGCTTCGTCGACGAAGTTTCCGCCATCGGTGCGCAATCCCGGTAACGCGAAAAAGACACTCCCCGGCACCACGCGCCGACTGTCCATGACGAGTCCAGAGATCGGACGATCCCGCTCGCCCTTAACTGCAATCAAATCGTCGTCGCTAAGGAAATCGAATAGTTTGGGTGCCATTTTGAATACGCGATTACGCGCCATCGTTTCGCTCCGGCTGCGAACATGCGTCGCCGCCCCAAAAGCTCGAATTAGGGGATAGTCTTGGGTTAAGTAGCCGATCATTGTGTCAGGCCTCTCATAGCGTAATTTGCCGTTTCACCGGGCACTGCCGGTTTGATATCGAGATAGGAGATAAGTTTTTCCGCGATCCGCTTGAAGGAAGGCACCGCCACCGCTGAGCCGTAGTTCACCCGACCGCGGTCAAGTTTTGCGTCATCTACAATCACCGTGATGACCACCTGCGGATCGCTCGCCGGGAAAAAGCCTACGAATGAACCGACGTGGTTTCGATTGGAGTATTTGCCGTCGATCAATTTCTGCGCCGTGCCCGTTTTCCCCGCGACTTGATAGCCGGGAATCGCCGCCGCCTTCGCCGTGCCGTCTTCCGTCACCCCCATCAACATTTTCGCCATCTGCTGGGCCACCACCGGCTTGATCACTTGCCGCCGACTCACGCCGCCGAACGAGTAAACGCCTTCACCTTTTTCATCCCGGATTTCCCGGATGATCTGCGGGCGAAGCAATTGCCCGCCACTCGCGATTGTCGACATCGCGTAATGAATCTGCAGCGGCGTTGCCGATATGCTGTAGCCGGCGGGAATTCGGGTGATCTCGAGCGCACTCCACTTATCGGGCGTATTCAATAGACCACCGCTTTCGTACCCGAGCTGGAATCCCGATTTTTCCCCAAAGCCAAACTTCCGCGCTGCATCATAGAGTCCTTTTTCGCCCAATTTCATGCCCAATTGCGCCGCACCAACGTTACTCGATTGGCTAATGATTTCTGCCACGCTCAACGGATGATCATGGTCATGATCGTCGGGCATAAACTGGCGCACTCTCCCGCGATACTCGATCGAATTAATCGAACAATTAAACTCGGTTTCCGGCGTAACCAACCCCGCATCCAAAGCCCCGGAAGCAACCACGATCTTGAAGGTAGATCCCGGATCAATCAGGTCGGTCACCGCGACATTGCGCTGCACCGCCAGCGGAGCCTCGCCGTATTCATTGAGATTATACGAGGGGTAGTTCGCCATGCCTAGGAGAAAGCCGCTTGCCGCATCGCTCACCAGAATCGTGGCTTTCTGGGGATGGTAGGTTTCGCTAATGAAATTCAGTTCCGTTTCGATCAAATGCTGCACCACCGAATCAATCGATAGCACGACGCTGTAACCCGCCTTGGCCGCAACCTCCCGATGCCGAAACTGAGCCATCTCGCGACGCTTGCCATCCTTCTCGGTCTCCATCCAACCATCCTGACCTTTTAGATAAAAATTCGCGAAGCTCTCGATTCCACCTGAAGGCATATTTTCTCTATTTAGATATCCTATAACGTGTGAAGCTAACGAGTTACGTGGATATACGCGACGGTAAGAACGGTTGCCGTAGACCCCTTTGATCTCAAGCTCTTGGATCGCCAAATAGGTGGATTCCTCGATCCCATCTCGCAGTTTGATCCAACGCACGTCGCGGATCTCCCCACTTTCTGTTTGCCGGGTTTTATTGGCAAAAATCGTTTGAATTTCACTCAGTGGAAGCTCCAGCAATTGAGCGAGCTTGGGCCACTTAATTTCATCTTCTGCGTGCAGCGATTGGGGATCGACACCCAACGCAATCACCGTTCGTGAAGTAGCTAATACATCGCCTCTTGCATCCAGGATATCACCTCGTCGGGCCTCTTGTCTGGCGATGGAACTCCGAGCCCGATCCACGTAACTGACCAACCGTTCTCGGTCTAAAACGTGCAAGTGAACCAGCCGCACCCCCACCCCCGCGAAACACACCAAAACGGTGGTCGCGAGTAAAATTAGGCGGTAACTGGAGGTGAACCCTTTGGACATTTAATTTAAGCTCGGAATTAACGAAAAGAGTTAAGTGAAAAGCGGACCGCCGCCGTTCCTTCGACCGCCTCTTCCGCGAAAATCTCCATGTTGCGTTTGGCTGCGAGTCTCTCTTCTGGTGATTCACTAATTCGCACAATCTGAAGGGCGTGCGGCGGCACCAGCCCAAGCGCCATCACTTCGTTTTTCCGCTCGAGCGTTTCAGGCGATTCCTCCGCGGCTAACCGAGCCGTCGATTCAGCGATTTGGCGTTCGGTGGCGGCAATGGCACGCTCCATGCCTTTCGTGGCATTGGCTATCTCCGAAATTTGGTGACGCAACCAAACCGTGCCCAGTCCCACGGTACCGGTCACACAAATCATCATAATCGTGTAGGCGAGCAACTGATTGATAAAAGCGTGGGAAGATGAGGGTTTCATGGGAAAATTGCTCAAAGCTTGCGCAAACCCCGCAATTTAGCGGAGCGGCTGCGGGGGTTCGCGGCGATTTCGGCCGCCGAGGCAGTGCGTGGTTTGCGCGTTAAGGCATCGGCAAACTTGGGCCGGAGGTCCTGCGGCGTAGCGTCGCTAGTGTTCAGCGGTTGCCCACATTGACTTCGGAAATACTGCTTCACCGGTCGATCCTCCAGGGAGTGAAAACTGATCACGGCCATTACTCCTCCCGATGCCAATCGAGTAAATGCCGCCGGGAGCGCCCGTTCGATCGCGCCGATCTCATCGTTGAGCGCAATGCGAATACCTTGGAACGACTTCGTGGCTGGATGGATTTTTGCGTTCCGTCGTTGGGCCGCTGGAATCACTTCTAAAATCACTTCCGCCAAGGATGCCGTGCGGGCCAAACGGCCGGTGCCTCGGGCGGCGATTAACCCCCGGACCACCCGACGCCACGATTTTTCTTCGCCTAGGTTTCGAACGGCGCGCACCAACATTTCTTCGGTGGCAGTTTCCAACCAGTGGGCCGCCGCAACCCCTTGCCGGGGATCCATCCGCATGTCGGTCGGGGCATCGTTCCGGAACGAGAAGCCCCGATCAACTTGGTCGAGTTGAAACGAGGAAACACCGAGATCGAACAAAGCCCCATCGAGCGCGCCGATGTCCAATTGATCTAAACAACCAAAATCGTAGTCAAGGAGTTGGAAGCGCTCTCCGAACTCGACCGCCAGGGACTCCGACCGTGCCTTGGCTGCGGGGTCTCGATCCAGTGCGATAACCGTGATTTCAGATTCCGCCTCTAAAATTGCCCGCGTGTGACCGCCGCCCCCAAACGTGGCATCGAGCACCCTCGCGCCCGGGCGCAGCGCGAGCAGCTCAAGCACTTCGGGTAACAAAACAGGTTGATGCCCGGGATTCATCATAGTCGGCAATGGGGTTTCAATCGGCCTAGCGACCATGACAATTCCTTCATCAGGTTGCACTTTTTATTGCCTGCAGCAGTGCCGAGTTCTCGGATATCGGGCGCGAAACTGGCCGCTAAAGTTATCCGACGACACCGGCGTCCGGCGACCGGGGATCTAGCCGAATCTTCTAAAAGACGGCGGTCGGAGCCGAAACCAACCGGGCAAAGAAGCGAAGTAGGTTTCGGGAGATGAAAGGGGGCGCTTATCATCCTCAGATCGCAAAGCGTTTCAGGACGCTCGCCACCGTGGCTGACGTCGACTTGGCCTCGATCACAGACCAGCGAGCCGGGCTGTACATATTAAACTTCGTGGCGGAACCCACGAGAACGACTTCCTCTTTCGGTCCCGAAAGACCCACATGGGCAAAGAGACTATCGCTCAATCCAATGCGTCCCTGCTTATCAAATTTGAACGACTGGGTGCTCGCCATAAACGCCGTCAGCACGTCTTGCCCTTCTGTATCCGAAAGCGGCATGTTTGCAAACTTATCGTGTAATTTGTCAGCTTCAGCCGGCGGTAATACCGTTACGTAACCATCTGGATTTGGGAGAGCTAGGAACGTTGACTCCTGCTCAAACAGATTCCTCCACGCCGACGGAATCGTCACCCGATTTTTATCATCGAGATAGTGCCGGTAGATGCCGGTGAGGTGAGCTTTTCCTGAGGTGGACATAAGTATCGGAGCAGCTAATGCCCCAATTCGCCCCATTTTGCCCCATTCCTCCTTCCCTTAGCAAGCAAGAAGCCCCCCAACGAGTTGGCTTTTGCGGAAAAGTTATTCACATCGGCGCCCTCGTTCCGGGATGAATTTCACCCGTTGCCCGCTTTGGACGCGCAATCGATCCGCGATGAAACCCAGGCCATCTCCTCCATGACGGCTCAACAATTTCGCCTGGACTCGAGCCTTCCGGCCCAAGACCTAAAAGGTCTTACGATAGACGTGCCCGCTTGGGTCTTCGAACTGAAGTTCGCGCGGCGCAATCGTGACGATTCGCAACTGCAGATCCCGGTCCACGATCTCGTTGAGGCGATAAACCCGATTGTTCATCAGCACTTTCGGATCGGTAGCCGAAACTCTGATTCCGGTCACCCGCGCACGCTCTAAGTAACTGAGCACCGCATTATTTGCCTGCGATTTTTGCGAGACGTTACTCACCGACGGCTCCTCCACGGTCTCTATCACAACCTTAGCCGCGGTTGCCACCGGAGCGATTGACCGCGGACGCGCCACCGTCGACCCACTGCGAACTTGGTCGGCAACTGCCAGCGTTGAAGAGGGAATCAGGGTCGCCGGAACCGCTTGAGTGACTTGGAGCTTCGTTTGGACGAACGGCTGCGATACCGGGGTTGGAACCATCGGTTCCTCATCAGCTTTACTCACGGGATGAGTCACGGCCACGGGTTCCTCAACCAGTCGGGTCGGTTGTTCTTCGACGGTCGTTGCTGGAACCGGAGTGACGACGAGTGCTGGCAGTAATGAAATTCCCCCGGATTGCTCCGACGAGGCTAAGACCGCCGCCATCTCCTTCGGTTTTTCCGCGGCCAATCCCGCAGCAGGGCGACTTTCAGGCCCAGCAACATCCGTCGGCGGAACGCCTTGGGCCGGCGGAGATTCGACCGCTTCAGCAACCGGCGGTTCATTCGACGTCAGCCCAAAACCCACGCCTCCGATCACGATTACAAAAACGGCAACCAAACCCCACCGCCCTCGCCCTCCCCCTTTGCGCTTACGCCGCGCCGCGAAAATCGGATCCGGATCCGGTTCCGAGGACACGCCAGACGGTGCATTCCGTGGCGGTTTCGGTGGATTTGGTGGATTTTCGGGCGGCGCGGTCGAGCCACTCCCCTTGGCTGCCGCATCATGTTGCTGCTTCTGGGCTTTCTTGAGGGCTTCGTTGATCAGACTCATGCAAAAATTCTCCAAACTCAGGATTAACCGTCAGATAACCTTAGAAAGTCAGCCGCTTCACGTCTTTAATCGCGCGACGAACGTCCCAATAATTCACCTCATCTGATTCTCGGATGAACGAAGCCAGCAGCGCTTTGTCGCACACATTATTGATGATTCGCGGAATCCCTTGAGCATACCGATGGATTTTTCGGGCTGCCCAATTCGTGAAATAAGGGCGACCCTGACTCCCAGCCAGAGTGAGTCGGTGTCGGATGTAATGGGCGACATCACTCCGAGTAAGTGGCTTGAGTTCGTAATGAACTAGAATGCGTTGGCGCAACTGTCGTAGTTCCGGCAGCCCCAGGATATCTTTGAGCTCCGGTTGTCCCATTAGGATGATCTGCAGCAGCTTCTGCTTATCTGTTTCCAGATTAGAGATCAGTCTAATCTGTTCCAATACTTCGAAAGACAGATTTTGCGCCTCATCGATTATCAGCACAATCTCTCGTCCCTCCACGATCCGCTGTAAAAGAACCTCCTGCATTTGAACGATGAGTTCGTGCAACCCTTGCCCTTTGGGGGATTCCCCCAACTCGCTCAAAACCGCTTTCAACATCTCGGATTCATTGATCCGTGGGTTCAGCACCAGCGCCGTATCCCACTCGCTGCCCTCAAGCTCGTTTAAAAGCCGCCGACACAATGTCGTCTTCCCGCAACCGACCTCCCCTACCAACACGATAAAGCCTTTCCGCTCCTGTAATCCGTAAAGCAGATGTTGCAGGGCCTCTTGATGGGTTGGACTCAAGTAGAGAAACTTGGGATCCGGGGTGATGTTAAACGGCATTTCCTCAAGGCCGTAGTAACTCTGATACATAGGGGAGCGAGCTTGCCGCGCGGTCATTGAAACGCACGAAAAAAGGAGCGGGTAAATTTTCCGCTAATCCAGCCCTGATTCACGCCGCGGCAACGGATCCTGCAAATTCAACTCCACCACGACCGGACGATGATCACTGGCAGACATTACCCCCGGCCAATCGATCACTGTTCCAGATCCAGACGACACGAAAGGCTTCAATCCCGGCGAGATCATAATGTGATCGACCCGGGAATACACATCATTGCGGCGGTAGGAATGAGTCCATGTCTCGCCTCGTGAATCTTTCACTGCCAGTAATTCACTAATTATCAAGTCGCCCCGCGTTCGAAACGCCCGCACCGCCCGATCCGCGGGGCCATCGTTAAAATCACCTAGCACCAAAAACTTCGCGGCCGCTGGATCAGGGAATCGCTCCAAGAGTCGATCCCGCGCTGCCGTTGCTTCGCGACCTCGTCGAATAATGGATCCCGGATCGTCGCGCCGCTCCGTCAGTGGGCTTTTAAAATGAACTACAAATAAGGTAATTTCACCTGCCGGCGTATCGAATCGGACTTCGAGCATCCCCCGCTTAACCAGTTCGCGTCCCTCGAAATACTTGAAGTCGAGATCATCATTCTCATCCACCGATGCGAAAGGATGCCGACTTAATACCGCGATCTTTCGCGCTTCATCTACCGCTGTCATCACCCTCGAATATGGATAATTCACTCCCTCACTTTTTAAATCTCGTTGCAGTTCCCGGAGAAACGCCTCGCCGCCGATCTCCTGCAAAGCCAACACGTCCACGTCCATTCGCTTGATGATCCTACGCAAGGCGGTTTTCTCGTGCTCAGGTTTCGGATACTGGGTAAGAAATGCTCCTTCAATCTGCCGATCAGTCAGATTGTAGTTCGCCAGATTATAAGTGGCCATTTTCCACGTCTCCGCGAGTCCGAGCGAGAGCAACCCGCCCAAACCCCATCCGATCAAGGCTACAATTCTAAACCTCACGAATCGATCCCACGCAGCGCACGCTCTCGTTCCACGAGTGTCGGGTGGGAATAATAGAATCCACTAAACCACGGATGCGGGGTCATGTTGCTGAGGTTTTCTGAAGCCAATTTCCGCAATGCCTGGGTGAGTGGCTCCGTGCTTCCCATCGCATCCCGCGCAAAGGCATCCGCCTCGTATTCGTGCCGCCGCGACATGATGTTACTGAGCGGCGAAAACCAGAAGGTCACCAAACCACTCAACAAGGCGAAAAGCAGCAATGCCGGAGCCAATTCTCCGGTGGGAAACCCAAATCCGCCGAGAAACCAATTCGCCTGCAACAACCACGCAAGCGCCGCAAAGGAGCCCAACAGCGTGACCGCCGAGACCGCAATCATCTTGGGAATGTGCCCTTTCTTGTAGTGCCCCACTTCATGAGCCAATACCGCTTCCAGTTGCTCACCGGTCATTTGCTCGATCAGTGTATCAAATAAAACAATACGCCTAAATCGACCAAACCCCGTGAAGAACGCATTGGAGTGTCCGGAACGTTTGCTCCCGTCAATCACCTCGATCGTGGCAGCTTGAAACCCGGTTCGATCTCCCAATGCCATCAATCGATCACGTAACTCTCCAGCGGGCAGCGGCGTCAGTTTATTGAAGAGAGGCAAAATCAATTTCGGGTACAGCACCAACATCAGCAGCTGGAACCCAAAAAGAAGCACAAACGCCCACGCCCACCACCACGGACCAATCCATGTGACCAACGAAAGTAACCCCCACAGCAGCGGGAATCCGATGACAAAGAGCAGTGCCATGCCTTTCACCTTATCGCTGATCCACAAACCGGGGGTGCTTTTATTGAACCCAAAACGCTCCTCCAATCGAAACTGCCCCCACCAATCGAAGGGCAACCCTGGCACCGACAACAGCACCATCACGAACAATACATAAAGAGCGTCATCCCAATTTGCCCCCGGAGCCCATGCTGCGATCTGAGCGAAAAAAATCTGCAGGAACCCACTCGAGAGCACCAACGCTAACACCCCGGCGTCAAAGATCATACTGATGCGGCCGAATTCATTCTTCGCTAGGGTGTAGGCCACCGACTTCTTATAGGTCGGTTCGTCCATGATCGCCGCCACTCCCTCCGGCGCCTTCCCCGCGTGACGAGCAACTTCCCGCCGGTTCATTCCGGCCAGAACCAACTCAGCCCCTAGGCGCAACCCAATCAATAGCAGTGCAATCATCAATACCATGGCTTCACTCAAGAGACCCTTGGGCTTGGGGAAATGAAAATCGTCTGATCGCGCCAAACTAGGAGCCTGTCGGACTTAGTCCCTCGAAGCGATCTACAGGCTCAAGAATGACTTCAAAGTTCGCCGCGAAGTGATTGGATTGAGACTGAGGCACCTTCGAAGCCGTCTTATCGAGATTCGCTTCTAAGTCCGACCGGCTGCTAGGAATATTGAGTCCAGACTTTCCATCGCCCGACTCTCTTGTCTTTGTTGTCTTTTTCGCCTGCCGTGCCAACTCCGAATAACACCTCAACCCGTCCGCTTTCCCTCGGGGTCATCTTTTTGACCCTTTACATCGATCTCATCGGGTTTTCGATAATTTTCCCGTTGGTCCCCGATATTCTCAGTCACTATCTGAGCGTCGAAGGCCACAGCGGGATTCTAGGCACCCTCGTCGCTGGATCAGAATCCGTCTCCGGATGGTTAGGGAAGGACCGCAACTTCGCCGCCGTGCTTTTGGGCGGTGTCTTGAGTTCGATCTACGCGCTCATTCAATTCTTATCCGCTCCCTATTGGGGCGCCACGAGTGATCGCCGTGGCCGCCGACCGGTGCTACTCCTCACGGTCGCCGGCACCACCGCGAGCTACCTGATCTGGGCGTTGAGTGGTTCGTTCTGGCTCTTTGTCTTAGCTCGACTTTTTGGCGGGCTCTTCGGCGGAAATATCTCGGTGGCCACCGCTGCGGTGGCCGATGTCACAGACCGTAAAGAACGCGCCAAAGCGATGGGGCTGGTGGGGGCCGCCTTCGGTCTGGGCCTCGTGACCGGACCCGGTATCGGTGCTGCGACTGCCCAGTGGAACCTGCTCGAAGCCAACCCCGAACTCGCATCATGGGGGATCAACCCGTTCTCCGTCCCCGCCTTATTCGCGCTCGGCCTGAGTATTATTAATCTCGGATGGATTACCGCCAAGTTCAAGGAGAGCCTCCCTCTCGATCGACGGAACACCGCCAACCCCGCTCGGATTCGAAACCCTCTGCGGGCCGCGCGGGAACTCCCCTCCCCTCTGGTTCGCCGGATCAACTTGATCGGGTTCACTTTCGCTCTCGCCTTCTGTGCCATGGAATTTTCCCTCACGTTCTTGGGCGCCGATCGGTTCGGATTCACCGCCAAACAAAATGGGATCATGCTGGCCTACCTCGGGGTCTGCTCGATCGTCACTCAAGCCGTGATCGTCCGGCGCATGCTGAAGACTCAGTCTGAAACGAGCGTGCTATCGAAGGGATTAATCAGCGCCACCATCGGTTTCGCGATCGTCGGGATAGCTCCTAACGTCACCGTCCTCGCGATCGGACTCGGTCTGCTCGCAGTCGGCGCTGGGTTGGTTAATCCATCCACCTCCGGGCTTATCTCTCTTTACAGTGCCGACCACGAACAAGGACGGGTGCTAGGTATATTTCGATCCCTAGGCTCGCTCGCTCGCGCGATCACTCCCGTCGCCGCTGGACTCGTTTTCTGGACGTTTGGCAGTGGCGCCGTTTTCGCTGCCGGAGCCATGTTATCCCTCGGGGCTTGGCAGTTTGCCCGCTCGTTGCCCGCGCCGGAAAAATGAAGCCCCCCCGACGGATTTTCTGCCTTGGCAGCGGTAGCCTCACGCTGCTGCTGTTAGGGGGAGGCTGTCGAACCCCGACGGCGATCGAGACCGCTCCGATTGAGTTGGCCGCCCTTCCCGTCGTCGCGCAACCGACTCTGGCCACCCGCATCGAACTACCGATGCAATTTGTGGGAGGACTCGTGGTGATCGAAACCGCGGCCCAAGACGGCCCTTGGCGATTCCTCATCGACACCGGGTCGTCGACTTGTCTGGTCTCCCCTGAATACGCGATCCGGCATCTCAAAAAGCCGGTGAACCCCAACGACCCGAAAGTCTGGTTGCGCGATGCGTCCGGCCGAGCGGCCGCGGCTGAATCGGTATTGTTAAATCGAATCGATTTCGGTGGCGCAAACTTTCAAAATGTCCGCGCCCTCGTTTTTGATTGTCGGGAGATTTCCGATCACCTCGGAATGGAAATTCACGGCGTTCTCGGATTCAGCCTGTTTAGTAATGCCCGCCTCACCCTCGATTACCCCAACCGAAAAGTCATCATGTCGGCCCTGGAGGACGATACTCCGCTTCGCGGATGTGTCTTGCCCGTCACGAGTCACAATAACGTTCCTTTGATCCAAATCTCCCTCGATAATCGAAGCATCGTCGCGTTGATCGACACGGGCAACGATGGTTCGGTAAACTTGGACCCGGCGGGACTGGATCTGACCTTTGCGAGTCCCCCTCGCCGCGGAACCCTTGTAGGCACCCTTTACGGCGACCATGAACAGTTCGCCGCCCGACTCGCCCATACCATTTATCTGGGCGACCATAAGATCGTGAACCCCATCGTCGATTTGAGCGGCACTCTCACTTCCCTGGGCGGAGAAATCCTCCAAGAGTTCGAAATCACCTTCGATCAATCTGAGAACCTGGTCGCCTTTTATCGTCCTTCGCACGACATGCTACTTTTTACTCCCCCAAAACTCAGTGCCGGGGTGAGCTTCGACAAGTCGCTTGCCTACTGGAAAATCACCGCCGTCGCTCCGGACTCCCCCGCTCAGACTGTGGGCTTGGTCGCGGGAGACCTCGTGATTCGGATCAACGGAGAACCGGTCGAGAATTGGGACCTCGCCCGCTACCGCCAACTGGTCGACCAAGCAGGATTTATCGATTTCACGACGATTATCGGCCGGGATGAAATCGTTCACCCCGTGAAGGTATTCACGCTCGTACCCTGAGAACTAGGCTGAAACTCGGCGCAGTAAGAATGCGGCCGAACCGTCATGGCCGGTTTCCCATGGATAACTAATGCGGGAATCGACCAGTTCAAATTCGCCGCGACTACGGCGCTCAAACGCTGCGACGACTTGGGCATTTTCCTCCGGATCGATACTACAGGTGCTGTAAACTAAACGTCCCCCCTCGGCCACGAGATGACCCGCGGCGGTCAACAAATCCAACTGCTGCAAGGAATGCCGCCGGAAACTCTCCGGGCGCAACCGCCACTTAACATCCACGCGGTGGCGCATGACTCCCGTGTTGGAGCAGGGCACATCCACCATCACCGCACTGTATTCAGAGGGAAAGTCCTTGGCCGTCAAAGCCCGGGCACCGCCTCGCAATAGGTCCCCGGCTACCGCCGTCGCCGCAACCCCCTCTGGCACTCGGCCCAAATTCTCCTCCAACCTCGGCATGCGACGACCCATCAGATCCATCGCCACAATCACGCCAGTTTGCATCCGGTCGGCCATCGCCAGACTCTTGCCCCCCGGCGCGGCACACAAATCGAGCACCGTTTCCCCCGCCTGCGGGTTGAGCAGGTCCACCGCCAAACGCGTCGCCGCATCCTGCACCTGCACGGTCCCGGCTTGGATTAATTCCGCCAACTCACTCCAATGTCCGGAATCAGCTGCAAAAAAATCGGTGGTGTCGACGACCGGATGGAGCCACTCGGGACGAGCCAATTCACGCGCACTCGGTCGCCAACGCACCAGAACCGGCGCCGGAGCCTGATTCCATTGCAACAATCCTTGAGTCGCTTTCTCCCCAAACTGCTCCCACCAGCGCTGCACTAACCAATCCGGATGCGCATGATATCTGGACCAAGCCACCATGCTGTCCGCCTCCGTCGGCGCCATCTCCGCGCCGATCGCGGCTGCTAATTTCCGAACCACCGCGTTGGCAAATCCTGCCTCACGCGCTGAGACCAGTCGCTTAAGCTGTTCCACCGCGTGATGCCCCACACGAGCCGAATGCCCTGCTTCACCGCCTTCCAGCAGTTCGAAACCCGCCACCGCCAAGGCGGCCCACACTATCGGGCGCGGCGGTCGGGCCATCAACCGGTCAAGATGATTATCAATCCGCCCCAAATGCCTCACTGTTCCTACGAGTAGGGCGTGAACGCGGGCCCGATCAAACCGGGAGGCTTCCGTGGGCACGGTCTCCAGTAACCAATCAACGCGCTCCTCCTGCTCGCGCCAGCGCTCCAAAAGCCGGACGGCCATCGTCCACGCACTTTCCCCTCTTTGCTTCGATTCAACATCGCGATTCATGGACCGGACCATCCCCGCAGCACCCAAAGCTGCAAGCCCTATCGATTAAACCTAAGAGAGGTGCCTGTTGACATGTCCCCTCCCCATCCTCTCGAATAGCCAATTCAGTCGAACAATACCCGTGTTATGAATTTGGAAGCCGTATCAGCGCTCATCGCAAAAAAACCTCTGCTCAAAGCAGCAACAGCTAAATTGGAGGCCATGGAGCCCGAGACCTTTGTGGTTCATCGGAGCTGGGGCTTTGGCCAAATTAAGAGCTATGACGATGCTTCCGAGCGTCTGATCATCGATTTTAAAGACAAGCCGGGGCATCCAATGGACCCGGCATTCTGTGTCTCTACGATGGAGGTGCTCGCTGCCAACCACATTTTGGCGCGCAAAGAGACCGAAAAGGCGCATATCACCGAGCTGGTCGAGAAAGACCCCGCCCAGCTCGTGGTCGAAACGCTCAAGTCTTACGAAAACCACGCCACCACCGTCATCGATCTCGAACTCACCCTCGCTCAAGTTGTCGGCGAAGCCAAATTCAAGAAGTGGTGGTCTGCCGCTAAAAAAGTGATCGCTAAGGATCCCCGTATCGCGGTTCCAGCCAAAAAGACCGAGTGTTACATCCTCCGCGAGACCCCCGTTTCTGCAAAAGACGAGCTTATCGAGTCGTTCAAGGGCACCCGATCTGCCCGCAGTCGTATCTCCATCGCCGAAAAACTCCTCACCGCCATTGAACAGGACGATAGTAAGGATGATCTCCTCGAAGTGCTCGCAATTGTAGTCGAGGCCGTGCGCGATTCCAATCAAATCGACACCGCCGAACGTCTCGTCGGTGCCGCCGTTCGAGATGACCTCGCCAAACTGGCCGGCGTCGAGGATAGCGATTACCTTCCTACCCAGGGAGATATCATTGTCAGCGTGCGTGATCTCCCCGAAATCGCCTCCGCGATTCCGGTTAGCTTCCAGAGCCGATTCCTCGCCTTGGTGAAGGAAACTCACCCGATCGAATGCCGTGACGCGGTCTTCTCTCTGCTCAAGTCCAGCCAAGGCAAATTCACCACCGAGTGCATTAACTTTCTCGTTGAGAACGGTTACTCGGATGATCTCGCTGAAACTTTCAAGCGCTGGCAGGTGGAGCAAAATCTCCGCGCTCCCGTACTGCTGTGGATCGTCAAGAATCGTCACTCGAAGAAATTCGCCAAACTCCTTAACGACCTGATTACCCCACGACTACTGGGCGCGATCTTCTTCGCGATCGATTACGAGGCCCTCCAAGCAGCATCCGCTCGTCGTATCCCCTTGGGTGATATGTTGAGCGATGATACCGATCTCATCTCTGATCTCCTCGCCACCGCCGACCCTGAGACCGCTCGCGACCTCGCGAATGCTCTAATGTTGAATCAAGGCTTTGAAGAACTCACCAAGAAGTCGCTCCTCGCGCGCTTCATTAAAATCTTCCCAGCCATTCAGTCCCTCGTCGCCGCCGATGCGGAGGGCAAAGACGAGGCCCTCCTCGTTTCCCGTCAGAGCTACGAGCGCAAGCACGAAGAATACGAAACCATCGTTTCGAAAAAAATCCCTGATAATTCCAAAGCGATCGCGGAAGCCCGTGAGCATGGTGATTTGAAGGAAAACTCCGAATACAAGATGGCCAAGCAGGACCAGTCGTTCCTCATGGCGCAAAAATCCCAACTTGAAAAAGACCTCGCCAACGCCCGTATCACCGACTTCACCGAAGCCACCGTTGATCAAGTGGCCGTCGGTTGCATCGTTGCCCTGAAAGAGCCGGCTGGAACTCAACACACCTACAGCGTGATGGGCGCATGGGATAGTGACCCCGACAACTTCGTTATCGCTTACAAGACTCCCTTGGGCCAAGCGCTGCTGGGCAAGCGCGTAGGCGAAACCATCGAAGTAAAGATCGGCAACAAGGAAGACTCCTATGAGATCACCGGAATCAAGCGTTTCGTCGACCAGTAGGAGCTTTCGTTAAAAGCTTCCTTCATTTACCGTCGGCTCTCCCGGGACCGGCGGTTTTTTGTGCCTGTTTTGTGGTCAACTTTAGTCTTTAGACTTAGGAAGCTTACCGTCTAAGTCGCCTTCGTGAACGGCACTTGGGACACCCTTAAACTCCTCTCGGACTCGACTCGGGTCCGACTGCTTTCGCTCCTCAAAACGGAGGAACTCTCCGTCGGTGAAATGGAGGAAATTCTGGGCATGGCTCAATCGCGAATCTCCTCCCAGCTGGCGCAACTCCGGGGCAGTGATCTCGTGCGAGACCGACGGGAAGGTAAAAAAGCATTTTATGTGCTCACCCCCCAGCTCCCCCCCGCGCTCGTCCAACTCATCGCGGCGGCCTGCGAGGCGGTAGCATCAGAACCCGAAGTCGTAGAAGATCATTCCAACTTGGAACGAGTCCTCCAAAAACGACGCGCTCACCAGGAGCAGTATTTCAATTTGATCGCCGGGAAATTGGGGAAAAACTACTGCCCGGGCCGTTCCTGGGAATCGATTGGTCATCTGGCCTTGCGACTGACTCCTCAGATCGAAATCGCTGACCTCGGCGCCGGGGAAGGACTTATATCTCAACTCCTCGCTCGTCGGGCGGCCAAAGTTTGGTGTATCGACAATTCCCCTCGCATGATCGAGGTGGGCACGGAACTCGCCAAAAAGAACGGTCTCGCCAATCTTACCTACAAGCTGGGCGACATAGAACACGTTCCCCTCCCAAATGCTTCCGTAGAGCTCGCCATTCTCAGTCAGGCGCTGCACCACGCTCAACATCCTCAAACTGCCATCGATGAGGCGTTCCGCATTCTGCGCCCCGGGGGGCAATTGCTTTTGTTGGATCTAAAAGCCCACACCTTTGAAACGGCTCGAGAGTTGTACGCCGATGTTTGGCTCGGATTCTCCGAGAACACCCTGCACGGGTTACTACGTCAAAGTGGCTTCGAAAACGTCGAGGTATCCACCGTAAGTCGCGAAACCGAGGAACCACGGTTCGAAACCCTCCTCGCTAGCGGCCAAAAACCCTAGCGACGGCAGCGATTAATTCGTCGTTCAGCCTCCCTGCTGCGATCAAATCCGGTTTCCGAATAATTCGGAAAATAAGAAGGGCGCCCGACCTAAGGGCGCCCTTCTAAACCTAACACCAAGCAAACCTAATGAACTATTAACCGGTCCAGTCTCCTGAACCAAAGTGGTTATGCGGGGATAGACGCAGGGAATGGCAATTATGCTCAAAATTAATTCGAAAAAGTGGGGGATTTTTTAAAATTTCTTAACGAAGAACATTAATTTTATCGTAGATCGCTTATAATCATCTACTTGCAGAATCAAAGCGTCGCCCCTATTGCGTAAGAAATCATCAAATCTACCCCCAAAGATCGGAGTTTTATCCTGGAAAGAACCAGATCTCCCTGAATTTCCTCCGCAATGATTGCTTTGCGGAAGTTCCTACCAGCGCGATGCCCTAAGACGCATCGATGATATCTAATTCCGGGCCTTTGACCATCTGCACCGGAGAATGCGTGAGAGGATAACGAAAGGTTCTTCCTTCGTAGTTTTTAAACACCACCTCTTCATCCGTGATCTTCTCGACGTAATCGGGATTCAACGGGACCTTCCCGCCGCCCCCTGGGGCGTCGACAACATATTGTGGAATCGCGTAACCTGTCGTGTGCCCGCGAAGAGCGCGGATAATCTCAAGCCCCTTGCGGATATCCACTTTGAAGTGAGATCCACCGGTGATCAAATCCATCTGGTAGAGATAGTAAGGACGCACTCGCATCCGCAAAAGTCGGTGCACTAAGGCCTTCATGACCTCGGCATCATCGTTTACCCCAGCCAGCAGCACGCTCTGATTGCCCAACGGAACTCCCGCAAAGGAAAGCCGGTCACAGGCATCTTTAAGTTCCAACGTCGCCTCTCGGGGGTGGTTTACGTGGATACTCATCCAAATGGGTCCATAACGCTTGAATATCTCACAGAGCGCCGGGGTGATCCGCTGCGGAAGAAAGACCGGGATTCTGGAACCAATCCGAATAAATTCGACGTGAGGAATTTCTCGGAGGCGGGAGAGGAGATGCTCGAGTTTACGATCCGAGAGCAACAGCGGATCGCCCCCCGACAAAAGCACATCTCGAACCTCCGGGTTCGATTCAATATACCTCAGTCCCTGCTCATACTCCGGATGAAAATTATAATCCTGAGCGTTGGAAACGAGGCGGCTACGGGTGCAATAACGGCAGTAGGCCGCGCATCGATCAGTGACGAGAAACAGCACCCGATCGGGGTAACGATGCACGATTCCCGGCACCGGCGAATGTTCGTCTTCGCCGAGTGAATCCAGCATTTCACCCTCCGAGATCACCGTCTCCGCTTCTCGAGGGATCACCTGCTTCCGAATCGGGCAATTCGGATCCGAACGATCGATCAAATTGAAAAAATAAGGCGTAATCGAAAGCGCCAACTTTTTACCGGCAAACGCGACACCCCGCTTTTCGTCGGTCGTCAGCGTCATGAATTTCTCCAAATCTGCTCCCGATGTGATTCGATTTTTCAACTGCCAGGTCCAGTCTTGCCATTTTTCGGCCGGCACATGTTGCCAAAGGCCCTGACCTTCGAACCAAGAGGAGCGATCTTCTGAGTAATCCATCAATGACCGGCAGTAAGCAGTCTGATTCACTTCTGTCAAATTGGCATGTTGAATAACCCCGCCCGTCGAAGCCTCATCGCCACTGCTGTTTCCCCCCGCTCCCTCTCCGACAAATTCCTCATCAATTTCAGTCAAATTCCATTTGAGGCCCATCAGTTCTTCCTCATCGTGAGGGGGTTCCGTCACCCAGTTTAGTTTCCCGCCCTGCCCCTCTTTTCGCTAAAACCGACCCGGCCGTTTTGACGATAGGGTGCCCGCCTCAAAGGAGATGACTTCCAATGCCGTCGCCATAATAATTATCCTCGGCGCTGCGGTGTTGGGGCTGATTCAACCCAATGCGCAACGCCACGAATCTCGCCCCTCGGCTCGCATTGACCGCAATACCCGTGGTCGAAAACGCCTTGAGGCCGTCTGGCAGTGCGCCCCACTCGCAAGCCCCCCTTCCTCGAATCCGTATTTTGAAGATAATTACTCCGCGAATAGAGAAATAATTCCCTTAAATTCACAAATCCCTTGGCAGGTCCGAGCACAGGAGTTTTCGTCCGACTTTGATGCCGACTAAACAGCCCGCGGTTCTCGCTCTTGAAGATGGTTCAGTATTTCGTGGTCTCGCCTTTGGTGCCGAGTCCACGGTCGCTGGTGAATGCGTCTTTAATACGTCGATGACAGGTTATCAGGAAATCCTGACCGATCCATCGTATTTCGGTCAGATCGTCACCATGACGGCGCCCCAAATTGGCAATTACGGTATTACCCCGGAAGACGACGAGGCCACTGCCCCGGTGAGCTCCGGTTTCGTCGTGTGCGAGCTTTCGCCGGTCGTCTCCAACTGGCGCTCGACCATCTCACTTGGCGACTACCTGGCAAAACACGGTATCCCGGGCATCAGTGGGATCGACACGCGTGCTCTCACCAAGAAGCTCCGCATGGCCGGTTCGATGAAGTGCTGCCTGAGCACCCTCCCCATCAGCGATGAAGACGCCGTTGCCCAAGCCCGCGGCTGGAGGGACATTGCTGGCAGCGATTACGTGAAAGAGGTCACCTGCTCCGAGCCCTACATCTGGGGCGCAGATGATCCGGAGCGATTCAACCCCCCTTACCTCCCCGTCGGCACTTCCTGGGGCCAGCACCCCGCCATAACCAAACGACTGCGCGTCGCCGCCTTTGATTTCGGCGCTAAATACACGATTTTTCGTAAACTCATCCGCCACGGGTTCGACGTGCAGGTCTTCCCTGCCCATGCCAGCCCGGAGGTGATAATGGAGTTTGCGCCCGACGGCCTGTTCTTATCCAACGGTCCCGGCGACCCCGCCGCCTTGGACTATGTGCACCAAACCGTTTCGAGTCTCATTTCTAAACTCCCCACCTTCGGTATCTGTCTCGGCCACCAAATGCTCACTCACGCGCTTGGCGGGAGCACGTTTAAGCTCAAATTTGGGCACCGAGGGGGAAATCAGCCGGTCAAGAATCTCGAAACCGGTAAAGTCTCTATCACCGCCCAAAATCACGGATTCGCCACCGACCCCAAGAGTATTGCAGCAGGCGGCGGTATCGTCACCGAAATCAACCTCAACGACAACACGGTCGAAGGCCTCCGTCACCGGGATCTGCCCATCTTCTCGGTGCAATATCACCCCGAGGCTGCCCCCGGCCCCAACGATGCCGACGCACTTTTTCAAGATTTCTACTCGCTGATCGAACGGCGCCAAGCCGGTAAGATCTAGCGCGAACGTGGCCTAGACACGAATAGCGGCTGAAATTCACGGACCGTTGCCCCCTGTGGCACCGAGCTTCAGCCGGCGTCCGTTGCCTCCCAGAAGGTAGGTACGGACCGCTGGACCGTCCGCCGTGCGTCAGCCTTCTGGATCTCTCCACTCCCTCATGCCCCCTTGCGTGCACCTCACTCCTCGATGCCTCTCGGCCTCTGTGCTCTCCGTGTCTCCTCCGTGATCTCTGTGACTCACTCCTCATTGCTCCCCTCCGCTCCCTTCTAGCCCCCCCCCCGGCCCCTCGGCTTCGTTTTCTTCGTTACCTTCTATAAAAAACCCCTGCGTCAGCCTCCCCCGAACCTACCCCACAGCGTCCAACGCTGCCTCGAATTTGACCGCATCAGCGGGCGTATCGATTCCCAATCCCAGATCATCGGTCAGCCCCACGGCGATGTCGTAACCGTTTTCGAGCACCCGCAGTTGTTCGAGTTTCTCGATCTGCTCAAGCTCACCCATCGGCAACTGGGCAAAGCTTTCCAGTAACTCAGCCCCGTAAGCGTAGAGTCCCAGATGCTTCCGCGCCGGGTTCGCGACCACCCAGTCGTCCTCGATCGTCAGACCCAGATCCCGCGGAAAAGGCATCCGCGAACGTGAAAAATAAAGCGCTCGCCCATCCTTCCGCATCACCACTTTCACCTGGTTGGCATTGTAGAAATCAACCACCCGCTTGAAAGGAGTCGCCAACGTGGCCATCGCCACTGGCCCTTTAATCAATTCAGCCAGCTTTCGAATCTGCTCTCCGGTAACCAGAGGCTCGTCCGCTTGCACGTTAATGACGAAGCGAGCCCCGACCTGCCGGTTCGCCTCGGCCAGCCGGTCCGTGCCACTCTGGTGATCCCCCCTGGTCATGATCGTTTTAAATCCCGCCTCCCGCAGCGGTTGCTCCAACAACTCGTCGTCGACCGCAAACCACAATGGTATTTCCGGAACCTGGGCCAAAATTCGTCGCGCCACCCACAGCACGAGCGGGATTCCTTTTATTTCGTGGAGCAGTTTTCGAGGAAACCGAGTCGATTCTAACCGGCAGGGGACAATTATGGCAATTTCTGGCATACGAAAAGATGAGACATTGAAGCCCAGTTTTTGAGTTGCAAGCCGCACCGCCGATACGGAGCCTTTCGGCTCATGTCCCACTCTCCTGATACCACTTCATCTGAAAATAAACTTTCCCGCGAGCTGGTTGTTCAGAACAAGATGGGCATCCACGCTCGCCCTGCCGCCATGATAGTTCGCGTGACCAATAAATTCTCGGCCGACGTTCTCGTCGAAAAGGACGAGGAGGAAGTGAACGGTAAGAGTATCATGGGCCTCATGATGCTCGCCGCCGGCAAAGGCTCGAAAGTCCGCTTTAGCACCACCGGTGATGATGGTTTGCCCATGTTGGAGGAGTTGGAGCAACTCTTCGCCCGCAAGTTTGACGAGGCTTAGAAACAAGGCGGCGGCGTTATTCGGCGACCGCCCCTACTTCAATCCGTAAAATTGCTTGGTGTTGGCCCGTGTCACCTCAGCCAGTTCCCCAAGCTCTACTCCGAACATTTCCGCTGCATATTCTGCCGTGTGGCGGACGTAAGCCGGCTCATTTGGCTTACCCCGGTGCGGCACCGGCGTGAGATAAGGCGCATCCGTTTCGATCATCAGTCGATCTAGTCCTTGCACCCTGGCGGCCTCTCTAACCGCCTCCGCGCTCTTGTAGGTCAGAATGCCGGTAAATGAGCCAAACCCTCCCCGCTCTCGCAACACCGTCATTTCCGCGGGGCCCTCGGCAAAGCAGTGAAAGACGATCTTGGTCCAGTCCACTCCGCTTTCATCGATCAATGCGACGCACTCGTCAAACGCCCCCCGCGAATGCACCACCACCGGGCACCCACAATCTCGGGCCAAACTCAGTTGTTCCCGGAACGCCGCTTTCTGCCACCCGATCAACTCCTCGGCTCGAGCCAGATCCTTCTTCGGCAGATGAAAACGATCCAGCCCGCACTCCCCCAACGCCACCGGTCGCAAAGATTTATCACGCCAATACTCCGGTAACGCCGCCAATTCGCTCTCCCAGTTCGATTCGACCGCACACGGATGCAGTCCCGCCGTATAGTCGACCACTCCTCGACGTTCGGTCGCCATCTGCCGGTAGGCGCTCCAATCCTCCGTCGAAGTCCCCACCGTAATCAGGCGGGTCACTCCCGCGTTCAGCGCACGGTCAATCGCCCCCGTTAAATCTCCGCGAGCCGCAAAGGACTCAAGATGGGTGTGCGAATCTATAATCTCCATAAATCAAACTACCCGCAATACAACGCGCCATATCGGTCCTCCAAGTAGTCGAGCAGACGCTTCGGCGACAGCGGCTCACCCGTCACTCGCTTGACCAACTCCAGTGCCGGATAACGGCGCCCCTGAGTATGAACGTTCGTGCGTAGCCATGCCAGCAATCGACTAAAATCGCCCTGCTTGAAGTCATCAACAACTCCCGGTAACGCCGTTTGCACGGCCGCCCAATTCTGCGCCGCAATCATGTTGCCGAGACAGTAACTCGGGAAATACCCAAACATCCCCCCGCTCCAATGCACGTCCTGAAGGACACCTTCCGTATCATTCGCCGGACGACGACCCAATAACTCTTCACAAAGATCTCCCCACGCTTGCGGCAAGTCGACGACGGCGAGATCACCAGAGAGCAAACGCTTCTCCAACTCAAACCGTAGAATAATGTGCAAATTATAATGAATCTCATCGGCCTCGACCCGAATGAAGGTCGGCTCCACCGCGTTGATGGCGAGGTAGAGATCTTCGGACGAAAATCCGGCCAGTTGCTCCGGAAATAACTCGCGGTATCGAGGCTCGAATCTTTGCCAAAACTCTCGACTGCGGCCGACCTGATTCTCCCACATCCGACTCTGCGATTCATGCATTCCCATCCCCGCGTGCTGCCCGAGCGGAGTCGCGTGATCCGCTTGCGGTAGCCCCTGCTCGTAGAGCCCGTGCCCGGTTTCGTGAATCGAACCGAACAGTGAACTCAACGGATCATCAGCATCAAATCGCGTCGTCATCCGCACATCGGCACCGCTGCCACTACAGAACGGATGAGGCGAAACATCGATCCGCCCGCGTTCGTAATCAAACCCCAAAGCCGCCGTCACCTCCTCCAAAAACTTCCGTTGATTCTCGATCGAAAACCCCTTCAACAGCGACTTCTTCGCCTGAACGGGCGAGGCATTTATCTTCTGCACCAAAGGAACTAACCCCTCCTTCAATTCTCCGAACAGCGCATCAATTTTCTCAGCCGAAAATCCGGGATCAAATTGACTAATCGCATAATCGTAGGGTCGGTCGCCCCATCCCATGTAGGCCGCCTCCCGTTTCGCCAATTCCACGTGTTTCTCTAAGTAGGGGGCGAACCCCACAAAATTGTTAGCCGGTTTTGCCTCCGTCCACGCATGATACGCCGCACTGGAGAGACGCGCTTTCTCCATCACAAACTCCGCCGGAAGCTTCGTCACTCGGTCATAGTCTCGACGCGCTTCCCGCACAATCACCTGCTGGTCAAAGTCCAACGCATCGAACCCCGCTTCCAACTCCTTGAGCGCACTGCCGATCGCCGGATCACTGGACGCTTCATGCGCCAGTTCCGCGAGTAAAGACATTTGCTCCGCGCGGATATCCGAACTTTTCGGCGGTAAATTAACCTGCTCATCCCATCCGAGTAGCCCTCCGACCGAACTGATATAATGGGCGCGTGTTAGTTTCGCGTGGAGGGTATCGAATGGAGTGGACATAAACTGACAAAACTCGCTCCGACGCACCGCCGCAAGTCTCCGTCCCTACTTTCACCGTCGGCCCTTGAGGAGTAAGTGCCCCCCGTGAGCCAGAGCACCGATCTTTACCTTCGAATCACGACCATTAGGCTCGGGGAATTGCCCCCCTCAAATCGACTAGCCAGCACCTCATTGACCGTGACGACGTTCTCGTCGGCCAAGCCCAAGAGCGTTGGTTGAACACCTACGCCACCGGTCTCTGCCACTACCTCGAAGCCTTTCACTGGGTTGTTGATCTCAATGTCACGACTATCGCTGCGAAGCTGAGCCCAACCTAAGAGAGTTCCGACCATCAAGTGGCTCCTCCGGCTTGAGGCCGTCAGATTGCCTGTCGTTCATTCGACTGCGATATTCCCTTCTCCCGTGTGAGCACTCACCGACCACCTCAGTGCGACCGATCAAGACATCGCCTCGCTCCAATCGCGCTCTTATCTGACCTTCAAAATCATCCCCTCTTTCGATCGATGCCTCTCTCGCCCGGATATCGAGGTTAACAACCTCAGGCCCCCCGCACTCTGAGCTCAACCGTTCGCGACGGAACTTCATCCAAACCAGATTCCCTGTCTGTCCAAGTATTGACCACCGAGCTCACCAAACCCGCGCCAAAGAATATCGTCTTAACTCGAGTTATTATTGAGCCAGTCCTCCGTTTTTGCATCGGAGTTAACGGGAGTCACAATCAACTCTACCCGACCTGAATCCAGGGGCTCTACCAACCGGTCACCGCGGTAAATCGCTACTTTTACGACCGCCCCCCCCTACCCACTTATCAAGCACGGGATTCGACTTTTTCTGTCGATCCAACCACCGAGCTAAGCAAACCGGCACGGCGTAGAGTATGGCTTAATCGTGCTTACCTGACGCCTCGGAAATAGATCCTGGATGTTTCCTCCATGGTTACCGTGCCCGGATTATTTCGCCTGCGAGGCTAACCCAATCCCCCCCGCCGTTGTCCCCTTAACCGCATCCACTTCCCCGACGATATCCGTCACACCTCAATAAGCCCGTCCGAGATCGATGCTTTGACGCTAAAGAGCACCGGAACCGTGACCGTGAACGACCTGCCGACTCCGCTCTTGCCCGAATTGAACCAGCCCGAGGATCGCTTCGTCTACTTTGCCGTCGCTGAAATCGCGTTTCCATCTTGCGGGCTAGAAAACTCCCAATCTTCCGCCACTTTATCAGCCTCGTTCTCGTTATCTGCCCTATTAAAATTCTACTTGGCCAAAACATGAACCGTATCACCAGAACCCGTGACAACGGTCACGTCGCCTCCGACGGTCACCACCGTCAGCTGCCCTCCGTCCGAAACGCGAAACGTTTCCTCCACCTCACGAACCGAGCGAGCGGAGGCGGTACCGATAAGACTCAGAGCGATAAAAGAGTGACAAGAAATAGGGAACGGGAACTCATGATCGAAGAAACAGGTCAAGGAACATGAATTGTGGTTCATTTTAAAATCCCCGCAAATTTGCGAAAACTAGAGGTTTTCTGATAAATTCAACCTCTTCGCTTCGGAATAAACTCCCGCCCTGCTTACTCTGCCTATCATGCGCTCAATTGTTTCTCTTCTATCCGCCGCCACGGTCCTCTTTGCCTTCGGCTGCGACTCTCAAGCCGACGAAACCTCCGCTCCGTCTTCGCCTTCCAGCACGGTCTCATCCTTGGAACTAAGTGAAAGCGAATGGCGCCAGAAACTGTCTCCTACCCAATACCGCATCCTGCGCGAGGCCGGCACCGAACGCGCCTTCACGAGCCCGCTACTCAAAGAAAAACGCTCTGGAGTATTCGTTTGCGCCGGGTGCGATCTCCCTCTGTTTGCCTCCGCCACAAAATTCGAATCCGCCACCGGTTGGCCGAGCTTCTGGCAACCCATCGAACGCGATCACGTCCTCGACAAACGTGACGTGGCGTTCGGCATGGTGCGGACGGAAAACGTCTGCGCCCGATGTGACGGACACCTCGGTCACGTATTTAACGACGGACCTCGGCCCACCGGACTGCGGTTCTGCATTAACGGCGATGCGCTCAAGTTTATCCCCGCGAAGACCGAGTAGATCCCTAAGCCAAGGCGGCGGACCAGACGTCGGCTTTGAATCCGACCAGCCCCGCTTCGTCGGTCAATAGAAACGGGCGCTTCACCAAATTGCCATTGCCGGCCAACAACTCGAACGCCTGCTTCTCCGTCATATCAGCAAGCTTGGGCCCCAGTTTTAATTCGCGATAGTCTCCTCCCGACGTGTTAAAGAGCTTCTTCAACACCCCGTCCTGAAACCCCAACATTCGCTTCAGTTCCGCCTTACTCGGAGGGCTGTCCCGAATCGGTTTTTCCGCAAACTCGAGTCCTTGCTCCCGCATCCATTTGACTGCATTGCGGCAGGTTGAACATTTCGCGTAGGTGTAAAGCGTTGGTTTTTTCACTGCACCCACTTGGCATCCTTTACCACAAATTGCCAGTTTCCTTGGTAAGTCCCTAACTCACCGTAGAAACTAAAAACCTTCCCCTTCACGCTTTGCGCCATCAGCAAATCACGGATCTCCCGCTGCGGGGCATAGATGCCGAACGACTTCCCTCGCACGTGAACTTTCAAGTCTCGACCCAGAATCGCAGACCCTTTCACTTTAAAAAGTTTCCCCGTCCAAGACCCGTTCTCAATATCGACGTCTTTCGCCAAAGCCGCCAAATTCATGGCCTGATTCAAATCTACTCGGGAGTAGTCCACCAACCAAGCACGTCCCGGCATCTCTCCCGTCGAGGGATTAGTCAGGGGCATCCATTGCCTGGGTAGCGCCCGCGGGAGAGTGCGGAAATGCGCATAGATCGGCAAATGGTCAGAATACCCTGCCCCTTTTTCGCCCCCGGCAGACCAGCGGAAGGGCGCGCCCGCCGAATCCGCATTGAGACCGACCATACGAGCGAGACCAAACGAGTTGTCCTGATACTGGATCCCTGACTGATCGTAGAGACCACGTGAAATGATCAAGTGCATCAACGTACCCCATTCACCCCGATACGTGTCACTCCCTCTCAATTTTTCGGGCAATTCAAACCACAGATTATAGAGATCGGCTTCGCCGGTTTGCATCGCCTGCTCATTACCCTGAGCCTTCAGCACATCGTCGATTCCCGTTCGGGGCATCTGCGGGTATCGCGCTTTCTGATTATAATGCGCATTGAGATCGCCTCCGATAATCACATCAGCCTGCGGATCCTCCGCGAAAATCTCGTCCAATCGTTTCCGCAGCACGCCTGCATTTTGGAGACGCAAGGCCTCCATCTCACTACTCCCTGCTCCCGACTTCCAGTGATTGTTGAAAACGAATAAGGGGGATCCATCGACCTCGACCTCAACTTCCAAGATATTCCGCGCGGAGGCGGTCGGATACTCTCGCACCGCCCGCACCGGAAACTTGGTGAGCGTCACACACTTGATGGCTTTCCCCGATTTTGACCCTGGTGCCGCCGGCTGATCACTTCCCGTAATCACGGTGTAGCCGCTGGCGCCAAATTCAGCGAGCGCCTTGGCCATCCAAGCCTCGGACGGCGCGCCTCGCCACCTCTCGGGCAATGGCTTAGCCAACCGCAAACGCTCCAAGGTCGTGGTGGATTGATCCGCCAAAAATGCGTCCATATCCATCACCACACTGTCTGGCGTTTGATCGATTTCCATCTCTTGGAGCAACACGATGTCAGGACCTTTTCCGTCGCGAAACTTCGCCAGAATCGATGCCGCATTCGTGACCTTGGTAATCACGTGATTAGACGTATAGATTTCTGGTTGATAGTCATCGTAAACGGCAACCCCATCGGCATCGAACAGGTTCTCGACGTTATAGACCGCAACCGTAAATGACTGCGCGCCCCACGCCACCCCGCAGGTCATAAGTGCGCTGACTGATTTTAGGAGTTTTCCTCTAAGCATCAGGTAACTTATTCCGTCTTCGCATGGGGGCCAGTGGATTTCTGAAATTTCGCTTCGCCCTCGGGATTTGAAGCTCGCCGATCGAATCCGCCCCCCTTTTTCTCTCCTCACCTGTCCTCTAATCGGCGCAGTCCCCAATCTTCATCTTGTGAAAATTCATGAACTCGCTTCTTTCACCCTGACGACTATCCCCCTATTTTCCGCTGCTTCAGCTCGATTGTCATTCACTTTCAACTACGCCGATTCGAATACCGGATTCAATGATCTCTCTTTCGTCGTGAGCCTCCCTCCCAGCGTCGACTCCGCCACCGGTATCGCCCTCGTCAAAGTCTACGCCGCCGACTAATTCACGTGAATACACCTCTACTCGAAGTCAAAAACCTCACCCTCCAGAGAGGTCAAACCACCCTTCTACGTTCAGTTGATTGGGCCGTTCGTCCCGATGAACACTGGGTGATCATGGGACCAAACGGTTGCGGAAAAACTTCCCTTTTACGCAGCATATTTGGACTCCTCACTCCGACTTCGGGCAATCTCCACCTTCTGGGAGAAACTTACGGAGAAACGGACTGGCGAGAACTCCGGTGCCACCTAGGACTGGTTTCCTCCGCCCTGCACGCCCACGTTCCGGCTGGGGAGACCGCCTTGGATACCGTAATCAGTGGCCGCTACGATCAACTCGATTTGTGGGCGCGTCCCACCCCCGCCGATATCCGCGCAGCCCATGGCCTCCTGCGTCGCCTCAAACTAGGAAAACTCGCCCCGCGCCCCTGGATGGTCCTGTCGCAGGGCGAACGCCAACGCGTTCTCATCGCCCGGGCGCTCGCCGCCAAACCCAAGGTCCTCGTTCTCGACGAACCCTGTGCCGGACTCGATCCGGTTGCGCGCGCCGATTTTCTCGCTTCGATGGAAGAAATGATTCAAAACGCCGAGGGTCCCGCCCTCGTGTTGGTCACCCATCACGTCGAGGAGATCACTGCTGGCTTCACTCACGCACTACTCCTCGCCCGCGGGCGCACCGTCGCTCGCGGCGCACTCAAAGCGACCCTCAACTCCGCCCACCTTTCTCAAGCATTTGATCGTCCTCTCTCCGTGCGTCGCACGAAATCAGGATGGCACTTAAAACTCCCCACCAGCCGCTAAATACTCCGCCAGTCGAATCACGTCGCCCGGTTGCAAACGAATCGCACCGGTCGCATTCAGAGCCCGGGCCGTTTGATAAATCAACCGCCCGCCCCGCACAATCATCACCGCGCGTTGCGCCAATTTTACTTTGGCCATCGCACTGCCTCCATAAAGGTTGAGCCCCGCTCGCCACGGGACCCGTTTGAGCGCCCCTGAAGAGACGTCCACCACGGTCACCAATCCAGGCCGCGACAACGCACTCAGCGTCTTAACCGCCCCCACCCCGACGTCACTAGCGGCGTTGACCGAGGCGGCCGACAATCGCGCACTCACGTCCATGCCCGCTGTCGCCACGCGACTCGCCCCCCGCATTCCACTGAGGGCGACTCTCGTGCCCCCTCCCATTCCACTACCCGAAACTCGACTCGCTCCTCGCATTCCACTCAGCGCGACTCTCGTGCCACTTCCCACCGCTCCACCCGAAACCCGCCCCGCGCCGCTAATGGCCACTCGAGTCACCGAGCTCGCCACCGAAAGGCCCGCCGTCCCCATCGAACTCGCGCCCATCAATCCTGCACCAGCCACCGTGCTCCCCCCATACGTCGCCGCACTCGTGATCGTGGTGCCGCCCGCGGCCGCCGCGCCCGCCACTCTGCCCGCACCAGAAACTGACTGCCGCGCCACCGCCCCGGAAGTCGTCACCACCTTTCCCGCCACTTGCCCCGACGTCTTGGCTGCCGATCCCGCGACACCCAAGGTGCTGCCAATGGCCTTGGCCACGGTCACCAACGGTGAACTGTAAGTCCGCACCGCTTGGCAACCCGTAAAACTCATCGCACCGACCAAAAGGATATAAGCGAACCAACGCCGCAGGGGTATCATGTGAGCTGAAACTGCCAATTTCTTATCCAGCGTCAACCCGCCTCCGTAGTTAAAAACCCTCTACAATCACTTTCAATCCCATGCTCTCGTCGCGAATGAAGTAATCGATAAAGTCGCTGTTATACCCAGTGCGATACCACAACAAAACCGGCAGGGTAAAAACCCGCCCGCCCAGCTCAAACTCCCACGTATTATACGCCAATGGGGCGCCAATTCCGGTTCGCCAACTCACGCTCGCTTCCGTCGCCCAGTGAAAAACGGACTTATGCTCGAGCTTCTGCTCCCGCTTGTAGTTGACTTTGAAATACAAGCCGTCGACGCGATTCCGCGGCTTCCCTCCGGGGACATTCTCCCACTGGTCATACTCCTCCAACCTATCCTGCAGCAGGACCATATAGTGCTGGAATTTCGACTCAAACGTGAGCCGGTTCTTCCACCCCAGATCTGCCGCCTCCAAGTCCGCTGCCCACCGAAAGTTGACCCCCACGTAGTCCCACCCCCGGCTGATATCATCTCTCGTTTCGGTCCGCGCAATCGCCCGGAGCTCTGCGTCAGTTTTTCCGTCGGCGAATTGGCCCTGCCGTAGATTTTCCAGTCGAACTGCCTCCGCGTTCGCAAAGGTCACCGGATCCTCGATCCACTGGCCATTCGATTCATGCGCGAGAACCAGTTCGATAAATCGATCATTCTTCACCCGGTCACTCGCGCTGTCAGCGGTGAGCCACCAACGTGCACTCACCAGCGGGTTGAATCGCTTGCCCACCACTGGAGACGATTTCCGACCGTTAATATACTGCCCGCCTCGCACTGTCGCCGCCGCAAACCCATGCGGTCGCCACCAAGGTTGCTCCCCTATTTCGTCGCCGTAATAGGAGAGCGGCAGCGGAAACATCAACGACGCCGTAAAATCAAAGAACGGCTGATCCCCTTGATCCTTCGTGTAGCCAAACATCGTGCGCTCATACTCCCGCACCACTCTTCGGGCCCCGCTCTTTACCTCCCCGTTGGGCGCCCCCGCATCCTCCCTGCTCACCGGGGCGACTTCGCTCGTCGGTGAACTCGCGCCCGCCGGCGATTCACTCACCGGAGGCAGATACGGCCCCGCCACCAACCCACTGCTGATCAGGAGCGCACTCCACGAAATTTGCCCGAATTTTGTCATCGCTTGAAAAGTCCCGCTAACCCGTCAAGGCTCTTGAGCGGTTTAGCTTTGGTTTTGCCGGGCAATGGTGTGACGGCAAGAGGAGTTTTCCGCTCAATTTTCTTTCCGGGATTTACCTCGGCGGTCTCAGCCCCGATTTCAGCAAGGAAACTGGAAAGCTTTTTAGCCGAAACCGGTTCAGCCGTCCCGAGATGTTGGGCAAATAAACTCACCCGAAACTCCTCCACCAGCCAGCGAAACTCGGCCCCCTTTCCTTCCTCCCGCAAACCGGCAAGTTTGCGCTCAAACGGAGCGATTTCCGCCACCCTCGACGCATCCTTCACTTGGTTTTGCTGCCACCGATCCGCTCGCGCCTTCATTCCCCGCAGATAGCGCGGCAGATCCTTGAGTCGCTGGTAGGGCACCTCCCGCAAGAAATTGGGTGAAACCAGATCAGCCAACTCCGCCCGCATCGTCGCGTAAGGCCGCGCCAGGACGAGCAGATCCTGCCGCAACTCCAAGATCTCACGAACTTGATCAATCAAACGCTGCACACCACCCCGCAGGTCCCGCCGCGCCGCGTCGACCGCTCTTTCGAAAACACTCCGACTACGCCCGCCTTCGCTCGCCGGAATCCGTGCCGGATCCGTCGCCCAGTGCGCCAACCCACGCATCGCATCCGCACTCAATGCATCCACCGTGGCTAAAGTCGCCGCGGCAGGTCCGATCTGCTTCATCGCCCGCAAATCCTTTTCCGTCCACGCCAGCTCATAACGCAACGCCTGCGCGAGAATCGCTCTTAATCCATCCGGTCGTCGTTGGCCTGCGACTTCTTCCGTCCGCATCAACTTCACGGCCAGTCCGCCCTGGGTTGATTGCAAAATGGGGTAAGCCTTTACCGCCACTCCGGCTGACTCACCGAGAACCACTTCGTCGGGGAAGATCTCGAAAGGCCACGCTTCGACATCCTGACGCTCCCATTTTTGGCAAGCTTTGCGCCACATCGCCGGCGCTTCTTTTGCGACTGATAGACTCGCATTCTGTTCGTAGGCCGAGACCGCTGCTTGAATCTCCGCCAACTCTCGGGAGGCGACCATTTCGGTGCCATTGTCATCACAGACTCTCACCCGGACCCTCAGGAAATCAGGCAACGGCCGCTCATCCCAAACCGAGGGACTGATCCGCAACTGAAACCGCTCGCCCAACAACGCCGCCAACGCTTCCGGCAGGGTTTCCCTGCGGCCCGTCAATCGATCACGGGATCGCAACTGCGGCACCATCGCCTTGGCCGTTGCCGCCAACGGCATCACCGCCCGCCGCAAGTCTTTCGGTAGGCTCTTCAAGTAATGCTCCACTTTGGCCAACAAGTGGCCTGGCACCGCCCAATCAAGCGTGGCCAAGGACAAATCAGCCGCCAGCGCTGCCCCCACTTCCAACGTCACGCCATCATCCGATTCCCCCGGTCGATAGCTGTAATTCAACGGCAAAACGCTCTGCTCCAACGGCACGCTCTCCGGATACGCGTTGGGGTCGATTTCATCCTCCGTCGAGTCCTGCAAGTCCTCCGCCTCAAACTCCAAGAATCGCGGTTCCTGGAGTTTTCGCTCCTTCACCAGCGCGACCAATTCTCCCACCGCCGATACCGTAATCTTTCGCTCCAAAAACGCTTCCGCATAAAACCGGTAGATCAGCTCATCTAAATTCATCAGGCCCCGCCCTCTCGTCCGCGTCAGCTGATTCTCCAACGTCGATCGCACTTCCCGATTATGGATCAGGAAATCAAAGGGCCACGCGATCGAGTCATTCACCAACGCCTCGCGAATGAAAATATCCGTCGCCGCCACGGCATCGACTTTGTCGAAACTCACGGCCCGCGACTCGATTTCGAGCCCATATAACCGCGTGCGTTGTCGCACCATCACCCGCCCCTTCTCTTCATCCCAAAACGGTTCACTGTAGGCCACCTTAATCAGATGAGCCCCCAAATCCAGCAGCCAACGCGGATCCAAACGGGCCGCCGTGCGCGCATAAAGTCGTGAGGTTTCCACAATCTCCGCCGCCATCAGCCAACGCGGCCCCTTCGCCTTCGCCGCACTTCCTTTCGCTCCCTTCGGCGATTTCTTGTCCTCTCTCACGAACAAGCCCGACCCCGGAAAGATCGTCACCTTGCGATCGTGGGTCGCTTTGTAGCCCGCTTTCTCATCATCGCGCGTCGCGACGTTCCCCATCAATCCCGCCAACACACTGCGGTGGATCGCTCGATACGCCGGCTGCTCCACCGCCAAGGCTTTCTTCGGATCGAGATCCTCCCGCCCATCCCAAACCGACGACGGCTTAAAACCATCCCCTGTTTTCAACGTATCCAAAATCTGGGCATGCACGTCACGCCACTCCCGCATTCGCGTGTAGCTTAGAAAATGATCCCGACACCAACGTCGCATTTTCGCCTGCGTGAGCCGCTCCCATTCCTCGTGCAATACTTCCCAGATTTCCAACAGGGTTAAAAAGTCCGAATCTCGATTCGTGAATCGACGATGCGCGGCATCCGCCGCCGCCTGCTTGTCGAGCGGGCGCTCCCGCGGGTCTTGAATGCTCAGGCCCGCTGCGATGATTAATACCTCCCGCAACGCCTTCTCCTCTCGCGCCTGCAAGATCATGCGACCCACCGTCGGATCGACCGGCATTCGCGCCAATTCCCGCCCCGTCTCCGTCAGCTGTCGCTCCTCGCCCTTCGTCTCCATCGCGTGCAGTTCATCAAGCAACCCATATCCTGCCCGGATCGACTTCACCGACGGCATATTGAGAAATGGAAATCGCTCGATGTCGCCGAGCCCAAACGCCTTCATCCTCAGAATAACATCCGCCAGATTCGCCCGCTGAATCTCAGGTTGGGTGAATCGCGGCCGCGCCTCGTAGTCCGTTTCACTGTAAAGTCGCACGCAAATCCCTTCCGCCACTCGACCGGCGCGCCCCTTGCGCTGATCCGCACTGGAACGAGCCACCGCCTCGATGGGGAGTCGCCGGGTTCTGGCCTGCGGTGAATACCGGCTCAACCGCGCCAGCCCCGTATCCACCACATAACGAATCCCGGGCAGCGTGAGCGAGGTCTCCGCAATATTCGTCGCCACAATGATCCGACGCCGTGACGACTGGGCGAAGACCTGCTGCTGCTCCGCATTCGAAAGCCGGCCAAACAGCGGCACCATCTCACAGCCTCGAGCCCGCCCCTCTAACAAATCGATCGTCTCGCGAATATCCCGCTCCGCCGGCATGAAGACCAACACGTCCCCGGTCGGACTTGTTTTCAAAATCCGTGCCACCGCCTCGACCGCCCCGTCGATATAGTGGAGCGCCTCGGGTCGCGCCGTCGATTCGTCCCCTTCAGCGGTGTCCGAGCCAAATTCATCCAACGGTTCGTAAATCACCTCCACCGGAAAGGTGCGCCCCGACACCTGAATGATCGGCGCATCCTCAAACGCCTTGCTGAACGCCTCCGTGTCGATCGTCGCCGAAGTGATCACGATTCGCAATTCCGGCCGTTTGTGCCGCAGCTGTCTCAGGTGACCGAGCAGGAAATCGATGTTCAGCGAACGCTCGTGGGCCTCATCGATGATGATCGTATCATACTCGCGCATCAGCGGGTCCGATTGCACTTCGGCCAACAACATGCCGTCGGTCATAAACTTGATCACCGTATCCCTTGTCGTTTGATCACTAAACCGCACCTTGCAACCCACTTCCTTGCCCCACGCCACATTCAGCTCCTCCGCCACTCGCTTGGAAACTGAGAGCGCCGCCACCCGTCGTGGCTGCGTGCAGGCGATACGACCATGGTAGCCCCCGCCCGCCATTAAACAGATCTTGGGAATCTGCGTCGTCTTGCCCGACCCTGTTTCACCCGCGATGATGACCACCGAGTGCTGCTGTAACGCGTCCACGATTTCACCGGCTCGAGCGCTGATTGGCAGCTCGGGCGGAAACTCGATGCGGAAAGGAAATGGTTTTTGGTCTGGCACGAATCTAAAACAGGAACGCAAAGTGATCGCTGCTCTTACTATGGCTGGCAAGACCGTCCGACCTCCACCTCTTCCCGAAGAAACATTTGCCCGCGTCCTCCGACTCGCGTCGTTCGATGGCCGTGTCCTCGTGGGCCTCGCTGGAGCCTTTGCCATCTTCGCGGCCATCAATCACGATGCCCCCCCCATGGTTGCGGGAGTTTTGGCCGTTGGCATGGGTGTTTTTGAGCTCCACGGCACCAATCGCCTCCGCGAGGGACTCGCCGACGGAATCAATTGGATCATCGCCAGTCAGATCGGTCTCATGCTCACCCTTTTCCTCTATGCCGGCTGGCGCATCGCCAATTTCGACGTCGATACGTTGATCAACTCGCTCCCCCCCGACGTGATTGCGACCATGGAAACTCAACTTCGGAGCCAAAACGTCCCCATCGCCGAACTTCCGAATAATTTACTCTTAGCCAACATCATGATTTTCGCGCTCCTCGCGCTCGTCGCCTTTTTCTATCAAGGCGGCATGGCGCTCTACTATCACAAGAAAAGATCCGCGGTGGCACTCGTGCTAGCCAAGATTCGCTAAATCCCCCCCGCTTCCTGTTATGTCCAAAGAACGCTACATCGCCGCCAAAGAAGCCTGGGCCGCCAAACAGGTCGCCCAAGGCGTGCGCCCCCTCACCGCCGCCTCCGCCGAGCGCCTACCTCCCGGCCAAAAACTGACCGCCGGCTTTCCCGTCCTCGATCTCGGTATCCAACCCGATGTCCCGCTCGCAGCATGGACCCTCAGCATCGACGGCGAAGTCAGAAATCCCCTCACCCTCGACTGGACGCAGTTCAATGCCCTGCCTCAAGTCGAAGACATCAGCGACTTCCACTGCGTCACAACGTGGAGCAAATACGACTGCCGCTGGGGCGGCGTCGCCTTCACGGAACTCTACGAACGGGTAAAGCCCGCCCCCGCCGCCAAATTTGTCTACTTCACGAGCTACGACGGCTACTCCACCAACCTGCCCCTCGAGCAGTGCCTCGACGAGGACGTGCTGGTGGCCACTTCCTTTGATGGCCAGCCGGTCTCCCGCGAGCACGGCGGCCCCGCCCGCTTCATCGCCCCCAAACTTTACGCCTGGAAGGGGGCAAAATTCATCAAAGCCCTGACCTTCCTCACCGAGGATAAATTGGGCTTCTGGGAAATTCGCGGCTATTCCAATAGCGCAGATCCGTGGAAAGAAGAGCGCTACGCCTAATCCCCCCCGAATATGAGTCCGAATGTGGGTCGGGCTTTACGCCCGACACCCCCTGCCCCTCCGCCCGTCCAGCCCCCAGTAAGCGCGCCGCCCCCCCTCCTAAATGTGGGTCGGGCTTTACGCCCGACACCCCCTGCCCCTCCGCCCGTCCAGCCCCAGTAAGCGCGCCCCCCCTTCCGAACGTGGGTCGGGCTTTACGCCCGACAACCGCTGCCCCTCGGTCCGTCCAGTCCCAGTAAGCGCGCCCCCCCCTCCGAACGTGGGTCGGGCTTTACGCCCGACAACCCCTGCCTCTCGGCCCGTCCAGCCCCAGTAAACGCGCCGCCCCCTTCCGAATGTGGGTCGGGCTTTACGCCCGACAACCCCTGCCCCTCGGTCCGTCCAGCCCCAGTAAGCGCGCCGCCCCCCTCCGAATGTGGGTCGGGCTTTACGCCCGACAACCCCTGCCTCTCGGTCTGGGTAGCAAGAGATGCAGAACAGTTGGTGGTATTGATAAGCCTAAAAGCTGGGGAGGTATGGCGGAGGTGGAACCTGCCCCCCCGGGTTCGCGCCACTCAAACGCGGCGACCCACTCGTCAATTTCCCGTAGCCGCGCTTGAGGCAAATGCCGAAAGCGTGGTCGCTCTGCCTCTCCGACTGCAACAAGGGGCGTTGCTTGACGACGCCCAACCCTGCCCCTCGGTCCGAACCTCACCGCCTCACCGCTCACCGCTCACCGCCTCACCGCCTCACCGCCCTTCCCCCTAAAAAAAGCACCAGCATATATTTCTGTAATTGATCCAATTATGGCTCGATTGATGCTTTTCGTTCACCATCACCCGCTGCTCGCGGTGATCGATCAAAAGCTGATGACGACCATAATCGATAGCCGTAAACTCCTCGCCTTCGCCACTCTCGTGCGCGTCGGGAGCTTCACTCTCGCCGCTCAGGAACTCAGCGTCACGCAATCCGCCATCAGCCACTCGATCAAGTCACTGGAGGACGAACTCGAACTCCGCCTCGTCGATCGCCGCGGTCGCCAAATCCGACTCACCGTCCCCGGTAAACGGCTGCTGAATCATGCTAACCGAATTCTCGACGGCATGCAGGAAGCGCGAGCCGACTTGGCTAGCTTCTCGACCCAGTAAGAATCCGCCGTTACCTCACCGTCTTTGAGGCAGAGCGAGACCACTGGGCGCGCGCCCCAGTCGTGTCCGATCTGGGAACGCTGAGGCCCCCTTCGGCCCCGTCCTACCGCCAACATACAAGCGCACCCCTTCAGCCAGCTGTTTTCACAAAAGGAAACGGAGGAAAGAACAGCCACCGAGTTCACGGCCCATAACTTATGAATTCGACCACGAAAAGAGGCCGGAATTCACCGTCTCACTGAACCTCAACACTCCTTTATTTTAGGTAAATGACCCGACATCACTCCCATTTACCTCCGTCGGCTCCGTGGGCGCTGTGACCAATTGCCTCTCCCGGGTTGAAGCGCTGGCTCGCCTCCCCGCAGTCCCGCACCTGAATTCTACGCTCTGCCATGAGAGTTCTGTTCAATCACCTAGGCCACGAGTCCGGATCCGCCGTCAGACTATTGATCGAAGCCCCCCCGCCGACACCGCCTGGAAACAAATCGAGTTGGTCACGCTCCCCACGTGTAACGCGGTCTGGCAAGGGCTCCCGCAATTTAAGGGGACGGTCCAAGGTTGGCATCTGGGACCCTGGTGGGCCGTGGAGATCCCGGCCTCTCCCCGCACCGGACGCTTCGCCCTGCGCTGGGAGTTGTCCGATGGCACGACCGGGCAAAGCGAGGGCTTTGACATCAAGACTCAGACATCCTGACCTGAGGAGTGAAACAGGGGTTGTGCGGGAAATGAGATGAACCGGAGCTGGCGTTAAAATCACGCAAATGTCAGTGAGGGATATGCCCCAAGTCCAACTCCCCATTTTCCCGAA
>Ga0209491_10000111_pt1 | contig 141878 bp, 122 predicted proteins | sample BON02_FD_187213 | JGI IMG/M metagenome (GOLD analysis project Ga0209491, IMG submission 187213) | Freshwater microbial communities from Lake Bonney liftoff mats and glacier meltwater in Antarctica - BON-02 (SPAdes) (version 2) | ecosystem: Environmental > Aquatic > Freshwater > Ice > Glacier... | reverse complement strand
CTTGTGAACTTCGTCGAGAAATTCGTCAGGGAGTCGAAGACGCGCCCTGCAGTAGGCGGAAGTGTCGAAGGTCGGCCGGGACTCACCATTCGTTTTACACCATCCCTCGACCAGTGCGAGTGCCCTGACGCAGGACTCGTTCTGTTCGAGGAATTGAGAGAGCCAGGCCCAGAAAACCACGGTCTGAGTAAAAATACACTCGCGAATATCGGAGGTGATTGAGGCCAGCCATTCTGCGGGGAGGATGTCGTGGAAGAGCGCGCCAAGTTCGGCCATGGACGAATCGATGGCCTCGTCGCGCTTCTCGCGCAGAATCTCGAGTTGACGGCGACGCGGGCTGCCTTGAAGTTTTGACGAGAAACCCGGCAGGAATGGGGGAAGTTTTTTCATACACTACCAAACCCATAATACCGGGTTATTCATGCTCTTTTTTGTCGAGCACGGGCCTTATTTCCGTGCCATTCTTCCCTGACCCCGTCACCCCTCATCGGAACTCCAGCTAGTAGAACAATGGTAAATAATAATGTCACCGCTAGAGGAGGACCCTATGCTGATACAGTCAAATTGCGAGACTTCCCTGTCCACACCGGGACGTATCCGCAGGTAGCGAACGATGACGTCATGAGTGCTGATGTTGAGGGCGCCGCCCTTGAGACAGATTCCATCACCTGGGGCCGTTTGGCCGGCGATGGTGATGAACGGATCAGTGATTCCTATTTTGGATACCAGGTCGATCGTCCCCGACACTTTTAAGAGAATGATAGGAATTTGCTTTCTCAAGGATTTTTACCGAGGCGTAGATCCGGCCAGAATTGAGGGAGCGCCGTAGTCGCCGCCACGGGCACCGCGCAAGCATCAGGAATAGGTTGTTCCGAGTGGTTGTCATCGGATCGGTATCGGGTGACCGCCCAGCGTTAGTGTTGCAGGAAGCTGCTGAGGCTATGCGTGTGTACGGGGCCAGTCAAAGGCATTATTGATTGCTAGGAATTTGCTTTTTCATCCCTTCCGCATCCCTATCACCCTTGGGTCGGGGAAGGAGGGGGTTTAGGGGAAGGAGGGGGACGAGTCGGGCCATCACAGCCAAGAATCACCTGACTTGACACGCGTGGTCAACGATTTTTTGGAGGCCGGGGTCTCGTGTTAACGTTCAAACATTGCTTAAAATCGCGGGCTCCGGGCACGATCTCTCGCTCCCGCTTGATTTCTACGTCGAAATCAAGCGGGTCTTTTTGCGAGGTTTGATCGGTCTCGTCTCAGTTCGCTCTGGAGACGACCCACTCCTCCTCAGGAAACGGATCGGACACCGAAAGCCAACGCGGCGGCCATCGCCGAGGTCCAGGTCCGGCGGGTGTGCCGTCTTCGCCGCCACCTGCGGTGTGGCTTCGCCGTTTGCGTGCGCTATCGCGCCGTGGCAGTCCCGGTCGGGTTCGCGATCCGTCCACCGTTCCGGTCCAAACTCCTCGAAGTCGTCGTGCCAAATCGCGTGGGGCGGCACCGCGACGGGCTCCATCGTGTCGATGTCGAAGGGCGGTTCGGGTGGCGGCGGCAATGCGATGACGCGTTGATGTTGGTATCGCTCCCATTCCCAAAGCCCATGGAGCCTCAAGAAAAATTGAGCGCACCTTCGGAGCACTCTTTGCGATTTTCCCTTCGGCAGTGGTGATGGCTCACTAGCTTGCGGCAAGCCACGAGGCTGGCGTTCGGCGGGCAATCGACCTCGGCTCTACGAATCATCGTTCCCACCACCTTCATTGTTCCAGGGATTCGCTACAAGTCCTAGAATTTAGAGGGATTCGCTACAGGTCCTAGAACTTAGAATTCCATTCATCTCGCCCTCCAACTCTTTTCGGGCTCCGCTGCTCAGGGTTCAGTGCGTCGGACTCGGTGGGTCAGAATCAGAAAATTAAGCGAGCGCTGAAGCGCCGGAAGGTCGGGGGAGACGAATTCTAAATTCCAGTAATGCCTCCTATTGATGGAAGACATCCAGCAACACATTGATATCCACCGTAACCTTCACGAGTGCTTTTCTTCGAGATGGGAAAGAAATGCCGTCTCTGCGGACACGCCCGGGTCGATAATACCGACGGCATCCACTATGTCCGCGCGGACCTCACTCTCAAGGAACTCCCGCAGGCGTCGAGCTTTCACGGCGAGCAATTCGCCCGCCGAGATACCGTGTGAAGCCGATTACGTCTCAAGAAAAGCCAGATCCTCATCGGGCAAGGGAACAATCAACGTGGACAGGAAGAAAATTGCGATCGCACGGACGATCGGTCAATCCGTGAGACATCCGTGAGTTCAGGATGTCCAAATCCCGGCAGCGTCCTGAGTGATTGACACGCGGCCTCAATTGGAAACATTGCGTCCAATGAAGGCAATCACCTATTCCGCTGCTCGTGAAACCCTGGCTGCAACGATGCAGCAGGTTTGCGACGATTGTGAACCGGTCATCATCACCCGGAAGCGGGATCAGGCAGTGGTGATGATGTCTCTGGACGACTACGAATCGCTTCAGGAAACCGTCTATTCGCTCCGCAGTCCCGCCAACGCGAGGCGTCTCCGCAAAAGTATCGCGCAGCTGGAAGCGGGAGAAGGGGTGGTCCGCGATCTACCGATCGGACTGGAATGAGATTGGTGTTTTCGGATCAGGCCCGATGATCTCCTGATCGCGCAACTTCGCTACCACTGCTGAACCAGGGCAGCGACGTACCACGTTCCCACACCGCATCCCCCGATCCAAGAGGGTCTTGTCACCAACCTGACCCTCTTTCACGAAAACGGCATGGCTCACTCCATCCGACTCGCTTTCCTCAAAGGCTCGCGTGCGACTTTCGCCGACCTTTCCGCCCCACTGCGATCCATCCTGCGGCCAACCTGAAAAAAAATCTCCCTCGTCTGCGGGCCGAGGCACGAAACCGACGGACCTGCGCCCGGTCCTTTCCGTCCCGGCAGTCTCCCGGTAGGGTTACACCGTATGGCGGAATCTCTCGCAGGCATCCAAGGTCACGTTCCAAGACGTAAATCAAAATAGGCTCGGAAACCCAGGATCTTTCGCCTCGTTTGTCACGGCCAAACCCCCCCCACCTTTCACCGACCTCTACTACAGTTCAATGAGCCCATCCCCAGCACCAACTCGTGGTCCAAATCCCCCCGTAACTGTCGGGAAGTAGTCGAAGGAGTGCCCCGGACAATGGGGGAATTACCGGTCTGCGGGGAAATCTTGAAACTAAACCGAAAAACCATTGACGCCCTTCGCTATTTTTGATTAATGACGGTGACAACTCGGCCCTGTTCCCCCGGAAGGCCCCATCTCTTCAGCCTGCGGGTCGAAAGTTTGCAAGGCGACTTAGAAGCAAATCTCAGTAGTTAGTTAAATGTAAATCCAAAAAAATCCAAACCACCCTAAAATCATGTCAGAACTCACCATCGGTCAATTTCAATTGGTCGGCAATTTTTTCTCATTTGCAATCGCGGCCATGGGCGCCGCAACCGTCTTTCTTTGGCTAAATCGATCCCAAGTCTCCAGGAGATACCGACCGGCCGTCACCATCAGCGGTCTGGTAACCTTTATCGCGCTCTACCACTATTTCCGGATCTACGAGAGCTGGAATGGAGCCTACGGAATCACCGAGGGAGTGCTCGCCGCAAGCACCAGTGGCTACTTCAACGATGCCTACCGGTATGTCGATTGGCTCCTCACCGTCCCGCTTCTGCTCGTCGAACTCATCCTCGTGATGGGACTCTCCAGGGCGGAAACACTGTCTAAGGGTGTCCGGCTTGGCCTGCTTGCGGCCATCATGGTCCTCCTCGGCTATCCGGGCGAAGTCTCACAGGATCCGGGCACTCGCTGGTTCTGGTGGGCACTGGCAATGATCCCTTTCCTCTGGATCATGTTCGAACTGTTCATTGGTCTGAAGGCATCGATCGCAAAACAGCCCGCAGAAGCGCGCGGCCTCGTGAACGCCGCCCGATGGCTCACCGTCGGATCGTGGTCTTTCTACGCGATCGTGTTCGTCTTCCCGATGATTGGACTCTCCGGTGGCACTGCAAGCGCGGCCGTCCAGATCGGCTACTCGATCGCCGACGTCGTCTCGAAAGCCCTCTTCGGAATTCTAATCTATATGATCGCCGTCAGGAAGTCGGAAGCCGAAGGTTTCACCGGTGATGGCAATGCCGCCACCGCTTGATCCCACTGGGAAACAATCCGTAAACCTCTAGCGATAACACTCGAGCGCCCGAGTCGGACTTCTCCGGCTCGGGCCTTTCGCCATGAAACTATCCACGGATCCGAAGTCTGCCCCCGGTCGGGCGATGGACCTGCGAATGCCGTCGGTGGAAGAAAAAATACGCTCGCTCTGCGCTGAACCCGGCCGGCGAGATGACATTTACCTGACCGCTCTGAACGGTCACTTGCGTGCCGGAGGTCAACGAACCCGGGCACATATTTCTCTAAGCTGCTCGGCCGCGCTGAATCTCCGCGCAACCGACTCGATTGCTTTGGCGGCATCGGTGGAGCTGCTACACAATGCTTCTTTAGTTCAAGACGACCTTCAGGATCGAGCCCGGATGCGGCGCGGAGCCTCAACGGTTTGGTCCGAACACGGAACTGACTGTGCTATTGGTCTGACAGATCTAATGATCGCCGCAGCGTTCCGCGCTCTCGGCGAAATCTCTGAACCCGGCACCATACCGGGACTCATCGAACACCTCTACCGCGCCATTTCCGTCACTCTTCGAGGGCAGACGGATGATCTCAGTGAAAAAGCCGCCAGTCTCGAAGGCGCGGTTTCAGTCGCCCGGCGGAAGTCAGGCCCTCTTTTCGCTTTGGCGTTGGAACTACCCCTTTACCTGGGCGGAAGACATGAATTCGTCGGCCAGGCATTCGAGGCCGCCGAGTCCTTTGGTCTGGGGTATCAAATCTACGATGACATCGTCGATGTCGACGAGGATCGTGTCGCCAAATCACAAAGCAACATAGTGCTTGCCCTGGAGATCTCGTTACCTCCGGAGGAAGCCCTCGCGTCCGCCCGCCTCCTCGCGAAGCAACATCTGAAAGCATCCGCATCCATGGCGCGGGAGCTTCCTGTCGGCTGCGGAGAAGCGCTCGCAGACGTGGCCTCTCAGATCGGCAACCGACTCAACGCCCTCTTCAATGAGTAAAGCAATTGTTATCGGTGGTGGGTTCGGGGGCATGGCGGCGGCTTTGCGGCTGCGCGCGCGGGGCTATGAAGTAACGATCGTTGATCGCTGCAAGCGGCTCGGTGGTCGCGCCCAGGTTTTCGAGCGCGATGGTTTCCGGCACGATGCGGGGCCTACCGTCATCACTGCGCCCTTTCTCTTCGATGAACTCTTTGAACTCTTCGGGAAAAAGCGCTGCGACTATGTGGAATTTGTGCCGCTCACTCCGTGGTATCGCTTTCAGTTCCCATCCGGCGAGACCTTCGACTACGGCGGAACGGTCGAGAGCACCCTGGCCGAGATCGCCCGCTTTTGCCCGGAGGACGTAGCCGGTTACAAGAGTTTGCTCGAGCAATCGCACAAGATATTCGACGTGGGATTCACCCAGTTGTCTGACCAGCCCTTCGACTCCTTTGGGACGATGATGGGCCAGGTGCCCAACTTGGCCAAGCTCGGTTGCTATCGGACGGTGTGGCAATTGGTCAGCCATCACCTCAAAGATCCCCGTCTTAGACAGGCATTCTCGATCCAGCCGCTTCTCGTCGGAGGCAACCCTTTCGACACCACCAGCATTTATGGCCTCATCCACTACCTCGAGCGCCAGTGGGGCGTCCACTTTGCGATGGGTGGCACCGGGGCGATCGTCGATGCCTTCAGCAGGCTGATGGATGAAGTAGGCATTTCGGTCCGGCTCGACACGACCGTCGCCTCCGTGACGGTGGAAGGCGGCTCGGCCACGGGCGTGCAACTGGAGGACGGTGAGATGCTCGATTCCGATATCGTGGTCTCAAATGCGGATCCCGCCTATCTCTACGGTCAGATGCTGCGCGATGCGGACCAAAAACTATCGGCTCGCGTGAAGAAGCGTCGCGCCAAGATGTCGATGGGGCTCTTCGTGCTTTTCTTCGGGACGCGGCGGCAATACCCCGAGGTCGCACACCACACCATCTGGCTCGGTCAGCGCTATCGCGAGCTGCTGCGTGAGATCTTCGATGGAACGAAGCTGCCGGAGGATTTTTCTCTCTACCTCCACCGACCCACGGCGACCGACCCCAGCTTCGCGCCCGAGGGCTGCGACTCGTTTTATGTGCTCGCCCCGGTGCCGAACCTGAAGGCCGATATCGACTGGGAGACCGAGGGCCCCCTGCTCCAGGAGCGGATCGTGAAGGCGCTCAGCGATTCCATCCTGCCAGGCCTCGAAAACGAAATCACCGGCGACTTTTTCATGACCCCCGAAGATTTTGCGGCGGACTATCTCAGTGTTGCCGGGGCCGGCTTTTCGGTCGCCCCGCTCTTCAGTCAGTCGGCCTGGTTCCGTTTTCATAATCGCGCCGAGGGCCCCGATAACCTCTACCTCGTCGGAGCCGGAACGCACCCGGGAGCGGGTCTGCCCGGAGTGCTCTGTTCGGCCAAGGTGCTCGATCGTATCGTGAAGCCACCGCGTCATGTTTCCGACTGGAAATCCAAAGAGGCTGTCGTCCCATGAAAACCGGTTCGGCAACGCTCGGGGCAGGGCCAACCTCCGCGGCAGGCTCCGCCGAGGGAACTCTGAAACGACACGGCAAGTCTTTTCACTTTGCCGGAAAATTCCTGCCGCAACAATCGTTCGAGCGTTGCGCGCGGCTCTATCAATTCTGCCGATTCCTCGACGATCTGTCAGATGAATCTCCCGATCCGGACTTGGCAGCCCGGCAGCTGGATCAAATCGAAAGCGACCTCCGGCAGGCAAAGCGGCACCACCCCGCCGTCGCCGATTTTCTCGATTTGGCGAGCGAATGCGACTTCGATCTCGACCCGGCGGTTGAGCTGACGCGAGGGGTGAGAGGTGACCTCGCGGAGGTTGCCTTCGGCAGTGAAGCCGAGCTCAAGCAGTATGCCTACCGGGTCGCGGGAACGGTCGGTCTGATGATGGCCGGCGTCCTCGGAGTGAAATCTCCGGCAGCATTCCGTCACGCAATCGACCTGGGCGTGGCGATGCAACTCACCAACATCGCGCGCGACGTGAGGGAAGACGCCCAAAACGGTCGGCGATATCTGCCGGCGGAATTGTTTGATCGGCCACCGGTGATCGAAGCGCTCGCGGCCGGTCATCCCGAGGTGCATGAGGATGTCCGCCTGGCGGTGCGGTGGCTCCTCGATGAAGCGGATCGATACTACGATTCCGGCATCGCCGGCCTCGCCTACCTGCCTTGGCGCGCCCGGCTCGGCATTTTAGTGGCGGCGCGTCTTTACCAATCGATCGGGACAGAGATTCGAGAGATGAAATTCGCCGTTTGGGAGGGTCGGGCGAAAGTTTCCCGCCGGAAAAAAATTCTCATTTCAGCCCGGACTTTCGTCTATTTCTGCGTCCGCGGAGGCCTCAGAACGAAGCCCCCGGGCCACAATCCCGAACTCCATCGGCACCTCGCAGGATTCCCCCGGGTTCAAGCGCCGACCCTCGGAAAGAGCAACTCATGACGACAATCGACCTCGCAATCATCGGCGGCGGATGTGCCGGGCTCTCGCTCGCCCGCGATATCGCGCTCCGAACCGAAGGCAAACAAGACGGGCCCCTGGTCACCGTTTTTGAACCCCGGACGCATTATGAAAACGACCGCACCTGGTGCTTCTGGTCACTGAAGGACGAGGCGGAGGATCCCCTCGTGAGCCGTCGTTGGAAGTCGTGGCAATTTTCCAAAAACGCCGACACGGTCCTCCATCAGTCTTCCCAGTCGCGGTATTGCCTCGTCTCCGGGGCCGATTTCTACGCCGACGCGACCGCGACGATTGACAGGGCCGACGACATCGACCTCCAACTCGGGGTCCAGGTGAAATCCGTCGAATCCTGCACCGGTGGATTTAGGGTCACGACCACGGTGGGCGACTATCTCGCGCGGCGGGTTGTCGATACCCGGCCGCCGGCTTACACGAAGGGGACCGAAGCGGTTCTCTATCAAGCTTTCGAAGGAGTTGAAGTCGAGACTGCGCATGAGATCGGAGATCAGGAAATCGCCAGCTTGATGGCACAGATGCACACCGATGAGGAAGGCTTCGGCTTTGATTATATTCTACCGCTCGGGTCCGGGCAATGGTTGGTCGAAGCGACCCTCTTCGGATTCGAACCCGGGTGCGGGAAGCACTTGTCGGAAAAGCTGGAGGCCTGTCTGCACCGTCTCGTCCCGGACGGCGACTTTCGTTATCTGCGACGGGAGAAGGGAATGATTCCGATGGGTTACCGTAGTCCCGAACCGGGGAGCGAAGCCGGCTGGGTCAGAGCCGGGACCGCCGGCGGAGCGGTGCGCGCCGCCAGTGGCTATGCCTACCGGCGAATTCAGCGATGGTCGCGGGAATGCGCCCGACACTTCACCGAGTCCGGCGAGGTCCTCGGTCACCCGGAAGACTCATGGGCCCGGCGGAAAATGGATTTCCTCTTTCTCAAAGTGCTGCGGAACGAGCCCGGCCTGGCCCCCGAGCTTTTCTACCGTCTCACGCGCGGAGTTTCCGCCGATGCGATGGCGCGGTTCATGATGGATCGGGCAAGCTGCCTTGATCTCTTCGCCGTGATGTGGTCACTGCCCAAAATGCCGTTTCTCCGGAACCTCCTCAAACGGGATGATCCCGCCCGCCACCTCCCTTTGCAAAAGAGTGCGGCATGAAGCGGGCGCGGGAAATTCAACAAGGTGCCTTCTTCCTCTCGGCCATTGGATTGAGCTTGCTCGTTTATTCCGGAATCGAACTTCGGCGGGGGCCGCTTCTCGTCATCCTTGCTGTCCTCGTCGCCGTGGTGGGTCTGCCCCACGGTGCGCTGGATCCCCTCGTGGCGCGGAAAGCGGGCTTGTGGAGGAATCCTTCCGGGCTCGCTTGCTTTCTGGGAGCCTATCTTCTCCTTGCCGCGATTGCCGGGCTGCTTTGGGCGTGGGCGCCAAAATTCTCACTGGCCGCCTTTCTCGCTTATTCGTTCTGGCATTTCTCGGGTGATTGGCGGGACTGGCTTTCCCGGGGGTGGCGGCTCTGCGCAGGTGCAAGCGTCATTTGCGCACCCTCGCTCCTATATCCGGAACTTGTCGCCGAATACTTTTCAGTGCTCACGGGCGAGGAGGCTAGCGCTCTCGTCCGAGTGCTTCAATGGCTCGCGATTCCGGCGCTCGCCGGGACGATTTTCTCAGCGGCCCGATGCATCCGCACACGGCCTGCGGTCGCCGCGGAACTGGCAGTTCTTGCCGTTTCGGCCTTTGCCCTGCCCCCGCTGATCTTTTTCCTTCTCTACTTCTGCAGCCTGCACAGCCCACGGCACCTGATTGATACGGTGCAGGGATTGAATCCCGCCACCGCGACGGCGACCGCCGCCGGACTCACCCTCCTGACCGTCGGGCTGGGGGCCTTGTTTTTTGTCCTATCGCCCTCCGCGCAAATCGATCAGCGGCTCTTGCAGATCACCTTCATCGGCCTCGCAGTCCTCACCGTTCCCCACATGATCCTGATCGAGTATTATGCCACTCGAGTCGGGAACGCACCGGTCCCGGCAACAACCCGGCTGGGCCTTGAGAACGGCTAAGGGATTACTCTATGAAAGCGATCTATAATGTGCTTCAAGAGCGTTTTATCTCCGAGAAAGCGCGCCATACCGGAGAACGCGTGGTAGTCATGATCGCTCTAGTTGCTTTTGTGATTCACTTGATTCTGATCGGGATGCGTTATTTCAACTTGCTCCCACCCCACAGCCATCATCTTGATGAGCTTCTAACCAATCCGATCGCTGCGATCTACACGCCATTCTCCTTCATTTTGGTTTATGAAGTTTACCTCCTCCTCTTTTACCTGCCCCAGTCGATCACACAATACATTGCCCGGCAGTATGAGATTATCACCCTGATCATTGTTCGCCGGATTTTCAAGGATATCGCCAATCTTGAGCTAACCACCGAATGGTTTAGTCGGCCAAAGGATTTGCAGCTGACCTACGATATCGCCGCTACGTTAGTCCTCTTTTTACTTATCACCCTCTTTTATCGTTTGGCCCGCAGCCAACCGGTTCCAGCAAAAGGGAAGGAGTCCCATACCACCGATCTCCGCCGCTTCATCTATTGTAAAAACGTTATCAGCCTAATACTGGTCCCGGTGCTGCTGGGTCTGGCGATCTATAGCTTTGTTGTCTGGACAAAAGAGACATTTTTTACGGTGAGCATAGCGGCGGTAAATGTCATTGACGTGGATAAAGTCTTTTTTGAGGATTTTTTCAGTATTCTCGTAATGGTCGACGTGTTCCTGCTCCTGCTGTCCCTCATTCACAATGATAGTTTTCCGAAGGTGATCCGGAATTCCGGATTTGTCATTTCGACCATCTTAATCAAGATATCCTTTGGCGCCGAAGGCATTGTCAATGTCGCGCTAATTCTAGCTGGTGTTTCCTTTGGAGTGGCAATTCTATGGGCACACAATCTCTTTGAAAGAACCATCACGCACGCTTCAGAATCATAGCCTACCATTGGCATCGACAAGGTGTTAATGCGAACCCCTACTGGTGGGTGAGCTGACTGCGGTTGTTGTAGGCGCGTTAGGTGCGTGTTTGGTCAATGTTAAGACTCGCAAAACAATAAAGTATTGAATTTTTTTGGATAACTATGTAGTTAGGTTATGGTTCGGCATGCCGGATCTACAATGGGTGTGCCGTCAGGTCAATGCATATAAGGATAGTTCAAATTTCTTCGCTCTCCTCTGGCTTTCGTCGCTTTTTTCGTTTGTGCGCTTTGATCTTTGCAAAGCCGAAACGCGACGTTTTTGCCAGAACTGCTCCCAGCGCCCGCCGCTCTTGGTCAGGGCGCGAAGAGTTAATGTGTTTTCGGCTCCGTCCAAAGTCCACTTCACCGACGTAGCTGCGGGCCACTTCCCGGCCATGTTGTTGGAAATCGGTGACGACAGTAGCGGCATTGCTGTTGGCGTATTTGAAAGACACTTGTTTGGCGAAAAGCGGGGTGGCCGTACGAATGATACGGGCATTGCCATCGAGCGGACAAAAGACCGCTCCGCCGTGCGCACTCTGGTAGACGTGCCGCGCGATGCGAGCGGGGCCATAGGGCGTCTGGTAGGTCTTCGGCTGGAGTCCCTTTGAGGTGAGCTTCTGGCTCCCGATCAGGATCTTCGAACCGTCCGTGTCGAAGCGCAGCAGGCACTCTCCGGTGGCTCCGGCCCCCGCTTCGTTGAGTGCGGCCTGGAGGTTCAACTCGCTCTCAAGCATCGGAGCCCCGGAAGAAACCTCACGCTCAGTGTCATCGATCCATCGGGGTTGTGAGAAATTTCAGTGGCCATGCCCTCACTTAAGGGTCTATGGAAATTATAAAAATTGTATTAACGGCAGACCCTTCCCGTTCCCGTCATCGTGAACAAAACGGTCGCTCACCTCGTCGATCCGTCGGCGATTGACTCGCTCGTGCCCTGCACACGTCTCGCCCTGCTGGTTCCGCTGTAGCGGAATCCATCCCGGCTTCCCCCAGTTGCCTCGATTGTCGCAGCCGTAACCCACTCGAAAAATCGTAGCGCGATCGAGCGCTGCGGTAAAGCGTTGTCTGCGGTCGTCGGCCTGCAGGGACCAAGTCCCACGCTGAAAATTCGCGTTGCCCGCCGTGGGACTTTCGGACAGTATGAAAATCTATGGAGACCTCCGCCACCCTACAGATCGGGAACCTCTTCGACGAGGAGTATCTCATCGTGATCTCCGATGTGAAGGGCGAGCTCGGGGAGGATTTCGGGTTGCAGGACTTTGCGGAGATCGCCTCTGAGCAAACTGCCGACGCGGTCGAGGACGGGGAGTCTGGCGATCTCGTCGAGATGGAGTTCGGTGGACTGCCGGGGTATCGGCGGGAGGTGCGTGGAACCATCGAGGGAAATGATATTTCCTATTTCCTCGGTAACGTCGAGGGGAAGGAGCGCTTCTACCAGATCATGGCGTGGACCCTGACGGACCGGAAGGCGAAGGTATTCCCGCGGCTTGAGCCGGCGGCGGCCACTTTTACCGAGCTTGTTGCTCCCTGAGAGGTTGGTGAGGTGTCGAAAAAACGCTTTCCGAACTGGCGGACCCGGTTTTCGTATCGGCACGGCACGGGACGTGCGAATTTCATAACCTTCGTGACTTCCGACCGCTGAGGCCGGAAAGGGAATTTTTGTAACGAATATGAGCCAGTTTTTAGAAGATAAAGTCGGATTCAACGGCGAAGCCCTCCAACCGGGTCCGGTCGATGACCGCCGGGCGCGGGACTACATCAATCTCAAGCTCGCCTCCCGCGGGTATGCCATCGTCGGGGACGAGGCGGATTTTCCCTTTCTCGAGATGGGGCGGTCCCTCATTCTGAACTTTCAGGAACGGCTCCGCCTTCTTAAAAGCCACCGATGCCCGGTCGATCGCCATATTTCCGACTGGCTCGACCGGTATCTCGCCGAGACCGGGGTCTTTGCCGACGACGAGGCGAAGCTGCCCGATCCCCTCATCCTCGAGCGCCACGGCCTCGCCCGCTTGCTCTCCCTGCCGTCGCGCGGGAACAAGTTCGAGTCATCGATCGTCTCCAGCTACCGCACCTGGCAGGGGGTCTGCCACAACCCGGCGAAAGACCGCCGCAGGAGCTGCTCGTGCGGCCCTTCACGAGTGAGGAGGAAAGTCCCGTCCATGCCTTTGCTTCGATCCTGCTCCGGCCGGTCGTGAGTCCCGATGTGCCGGGATTCTCCAAGGAGAAGACGATGGAGACCCGCTTTTTTGCCCCGGGCAATCTCGTGAGTAATCTCGATTTCGTGGAGTCCATTTTTGGCAATGCCGGCGATCCTTTTCTGCCTGAGAACGACGCCCGTCTCGATGTGGAACACTGGTCGGGCCATACCGGCTGCGTCATCCTCGCGCCCCATCTCACGACCTTGCGGAAAAAAGAGGTGGGGCTGCCCCACGTCTCCGAAGCGACGGACCTCCAGAAGCGCGACGGCATGTGCTGGTCGGATGAGAGTGAGCTCTACAACAACGGCTCGGCCTTCAAGATTACCGCCCGCGATGCGCAGGGAGTCGTCGTCACCCTGATCGCCGACAACTACTTCGGGTATTGCAAAAAGGAGGTGAAGACCCAGATCAGCTACGCCGCGAATCTCTACGGTCTCGCCGAGGAAGAGCACGCCGCCGGCGCCCTCGTCTTCCCCAGCTTCGACCTCGGCGAGGATTTCCAGCTCGATCCCTACCGCCGCGATGCGGACCACACCTTCACCGAGATCACCTCTCTGCTGGGCGACCTTTTTGAGGTAAAGCCCGGGGGCTATGCTGTCGACCGCACCTACCCGGACATCATCCTCATCCCCGAGGACTCTGACCTCGATCTCACGACCCAGTTGGTGACCTGGACAAAAGACGGCGCGGAGCAAACTCTCCCGCTCCAGCCGAACTGCACTTATGTGCTTCCGTCAGGGTATAAAGTGGAGATGCGCAAGCCGTCCTCGGGCCAGCGCTGGTGTCTCGTCGGGACGAATGCGGAGGGCACCTTTTGCCACAAGCCCTGCACCGTCTCCGGTGGCGGGAAGTCCGAGATCTCGAAGTCTCTCGCCGATGCGATGGAGGAAGGTCCCGTGATCATGCCGAAGTTCGAGCAGGACATGGTCCTCGTCGAGCAGCTCCTCGCCCGCGACTATGGCGACCGGGCGCAAACCCCGCGTGTCCCCGGGGCGAAGAGCCGTCCCATCCTTGACCCGGAGCGCTCCCTCGGCTCGGTCATGCGCCTCTTCTCCCAGAGCGACGAGTTCACTGATGACTACAATGAGTTCATCGCGACGATCCCGGGCTCGGTGAAGGATTTCCTCCTTACCCTGAAGCGCTATTGGAAAGAAGACTGGGGCTCTGACTGGAGAAGCCGCTTCCGTGTCGATCGCGTCAACGGCGAGCAGGGTTACCTGCTGAAGTATCGCCTCGCCACGGTCATGATGCGCTACTTGCGGGTTGGCTTCGAACTCGACGGTTCGTGGCGCATGTTCAGCCTGCGGAAGGACTTTTCACCCGCGACAAAGTTGCAGCGCGAGGATGATATTACCGCCTCCATCACCGTGCCGGCGGCCCGCCTCGATCGTTCCCTGATGCATCCCGATGTGGACTTCCCGAGCTACAAGTTCGCCCAGAACTGCGAGTACCGTCTCTTCCAGCGTCCCGACGACGCGATCCACCGCGGCTATGACAAACAGACCGAGCTGGACTTTTCACGGGGAGGAAACTTTTTCTCGAACTTCGAACCGAAGTCCCGCGAAGAGATGCAGAGCATCGTCGCGAACGCGATCCGCTTTGATTATTTCACCGCCCCGCTGAAGAAGACTTTGCTCGATTTCGCGACGGCGGAAGGCAGCCCCGGCTACGCGATCAGCTCGGCGCACCCACGCATCGTCGATGGATCGCCGAGCGAGAATCCGCGCTACCTGCAGAACCGTCCCGATCTCGAGAACCCGCGGGCCGAGTATCTCGGCGAGCTGGGGGCCCGTCTTTACCGCCGCATCCCTGCCGGCAAGCCGGTCCTCAATCCGATCCACGTCGTCCTCCCGGGACGCCGCAACAATCCACCAGACCGCGCCGCCGGGATCGGAGCCCTCGCGGTCTATGGTCCGATCCACTACCAGGAGCTACCCGAGCTCTTCATGGACTTCATCGCGAGTCTCACCGGCAAGTCGCCCTCGACGACGGGCGCGGGATCGGAAGGCGCGCTCACGAAGGGTCCCTTCAACGCCCTCCTACCTATCATTGATCTAAACGCCGCGCTCATGAGTTACCTGCTCACCGGCTACGAGGGATTCAGCACGGCGGCCGGTCATGTCGGTCCGAAATACAAAGTCGCCCACGATGTCAGTCTCCTCGTTCCCGAGGTCTGGAGCCGCATGTTCCTCAGCGAAAGAAAGCCGAAGTGGCTCCTTTCCGAAGGTTACCTCGAGCCGCTCGAAGATTTTGAGGAAAACGGAGAGTTCGTCGCCGCGAGCCGCCTCGGCTACCGCATCACCCTGAAGTTCGTCGAGACTTTCTTCGGCCGGGTCTTTGCCGAGCCGCGCAGCGTTTTCACCGAAGAGATGCTCAAGCCCGAACTCCAGGGGCGCGAGGACTACCTCGATGGGATCCGCAACATCACCCAGACGCAAAAGAGCGTGGCCCTCAGCTACTTCGAAGACGGCGGGATCGATCTCGCGATTCCACCGCTCAAGGCGCTCCTGCACATCATGGCGCACGGCCACTTCGAAGGGAAAACGATCCACGATCCCGAGGTGCGCGGACTCTTCGACCGGGAGGTCGTCCTCGCGAGCGACTGGTATCGCGAGCGCCTCGTTGCGAAGAAGGAACTCCGTATCCGGGTGATCAATCAGCACATCGTCTGCCTCGAGGATTTCCTGGAAAAGAAGAACTACGAGAAAGAGGCCGAGCGTCTCAATCTCGCGGATCGTCTCGTCCAGACGATAGCCGCTCTCGAGACGCTCGTGGGTGATGAGGAATCCTACATCGAGAGCATCCGCGGCACGATAGGTCTCGATCCCTCGATTTTTTGCTGAGATCAACGCTTTTCCCGATAGTATCCAACTCCTGCGCGGCGGCGAAGGCGGCCCGGTCGAGGAGGGTGAGCGGTGACCCGGGTAGGGAGGATATGAAGTTTGCAGAATTCTGATCAATCGTTTACTATGCCTCTATGAATGGCGAAGAGAAGTCCGTCGAAATCCTTTTAAAAAACGCCCGCACGAAGCGCGAGGCATCCCCCGCTGCGAAGCCGAAGGCCAATTGGCTGGCTGTTTTTGGAAAGGTGCCAGACGATGAGTTGAGCCGCGAGGCGGCGCGCCTCGGCGAGCAGTGGCGGGCGCAGGAAAATCTCCGTCGTTGATGCTCGTGGTCCTCGATACAAATCATCTGCGAGAGTATCTGATCGGGTCGCAGTCAGGGCATCGGCTCGTCACTCATCTCGCAAATCCTTGCGTGGATATCTTCACGAGCATCGTCTCGGTCGAGGAATCTGTGCAGGGTTGGCTGGCGCTGCTGCGGCGACAGACGCCGGGCACAGATCAGGTCAATACCTACGCTCGATTTCAATCCGATGTAGAAGCCATTTCGGGGCTGGCGATTCTGCCGTTCGACGAGGAGGCGGCGGCGCTGTTTGCCGAGCTTCGCAAAACGCACCGTCGGATCGGCACGATGGACCTCAAAATTGCCGCTATCTGCCTCGCCTGCGATGCTACTCTCCTGACTCGCAATCTCGCGGACTTCGAGGGCATCGCGGGACTGCGCGTCGAGAACTGGTTGGATTGAGGCGTGGCTCGCCCCCCCGATTTTTCGCTGAGCTCAGCGCTTTCCCCGATAGTATCGCACCAGCCCCGAAGTCACCCCGTCGGCGTACTCCTGATAGATATTTTTCCGGTAGATCCCGTTGATCTCGCGGAGACCGTCATAGGGCCCTTCCTGGACGCGCAGGTGGGTCTCGCGGTGGTTCATGCAGAAGGGCTCGAAGAAGAGCACCGGGCAGGTAAAGACGCGGTTCGCGAGCAAGTTCCGGGCCCAGACGAGTTCGTTCTCATTGACCGACATCCCGCTTTTGCCGTCGTAGTGAAAGGCGGGCAGGCGGGTTTCCTTTTGCATCGTTTTGGAAACCACGTCAGAGAGGTCGAGTTCCTCGTAGTAGATGCGCTGGAGGATGCGCAGGGTCATCTCGAAGCGGGTGTCGTCCTCCGCGATTTCCCCCCGCGAGTAGCAGCCGTTGATGATGAGGTGGAGATGATTCGGCGAGCGGAAGGCGGGACTGCCGCCCCAGGGTGAGGCGTCGAAATGGAGACAGAGGGCGAGGTCGGGCCGGATGCTCTCGTTGAGGATCTCTCCGCGCGAGCGGATCTCACTCGAGATCGCGAACATCGCTTTTGCGGTGCTGGCAATGAGGCCGGGGGAGGGGATCTGCCCGCGCCGGGTCAGGTAGGCCCGCGCCTCCTCCTGCAGGGTCTCGACCCGCTCGTTCGTCGTCGGGTTGTTCGACTCCCTCGTGATGTAGACGGTGGCACCGAGGAGGGTGAGATCCCGCTCGAGGATACGGGCGACGAGGAGGGTCATTTCCCCTTCCTTCACTGCGATGGTGTCTTTCCCGAGCAGAAAATGCCTGTCGTCCCAGGTGACCCATTTTCCCCCGATGTGGCCGGGATCGATCGCGATGCGCAGACCCTGGAGCGGTTTCGTCGAGTTCGCGGGGAGGTCATCGATCTCGACGGGGCGTCGCCAGAAGCGTGGCCCGTCGGAAGAGAGATGGTCGTCTGTGCGAAAGCGCAGGTCATACCAGCCGAGCTCGGGAAAGTTCGACTGCTTCAGGATGAGGGCCCGGTCGGGCTGGATCCGGATATAGCCCGCCGAGTCTGCCGGGCTCCTCGCGTAACAGTGGTTGAGCAGGTAGGTGAATTCCTCGCGGGTGATCGTGCCCTGGTAGGCGTCGAGGTGCGACCAGTCCGGCACCTGCCCGAGCCGGGCGATCACGGGAAAGGGAGGAGAGAATTCCGCCGTCTCAGCAGGGGACGGGGGAGGCGTGACCGGCGTATCCGCCATTGCCGACGGGCGTGGGCAGGCAAAAAGCAAGACCGCGAGCAGCGTGGAGGCGCTGCGTAAAGAGGAACCGCGGAAGTCGAAGACGGCGTTCAAGAGAGTGAAACTTTTCGGTTTCCACGGGGGGAAACCGAGCAGAGTAAGTGAAGCATGCTCAGAATTCTATTTCTAGGAGATATTGTCGGGGAACCGGGCCGAAAGGCCGTTATTTCGCGATTATCGGCCATCAAGTCGGAAGAGGAGATCGATTTTATCATCGCCAACGGGGAAAACGCGGCCGGCGGTCGGGGGATCACGCCGAAGATCTCCATCGACCTCCTGCGGGCAGGCGTTGCCGTAATAACGACGGGGGATCATGTCTGGGATCAGATCGAGATCATGGAATTTATGGAAATGGAACCCCGCGTCCTGCGGCCGCTCAATTATCCTCCGGGCGTCCCGGGGGGCGGGTCCATCGTCCTCGACACGGCCAAGGGGAAAGTCGCGGTGATGAATGCCCAGGGCCGCAGTTTCATGCAGCCACCCCTGGAGAATCCCTTCCTCGCCGTCGAGGCGGAGATCGCCCGTCTTCGTGCCGAAGAGGGGGTGAAGGTCATCTTTCTCGATTTCCATGCCGAAACGACGAGTGAGAAGATCGCCCTCGGGCGCGCCCTCGACGGCACCATCTCCGCCCTCGTCGGGACCCATACTCACGTCCAGACCGCCGACGAACAGATCTTCCCCGGCGGCACCGCTTTTCTCTGCGACGCGGGCATGTGCGGGCCGCTCCATTCCGTCCTCGGGCGTGAGGTTGAGCCCGTCATCGAGCGATTCCGGACCTCGACTCCGAGCCGCTTTCCCGTCGCAAAGGGACCCGTCGGACTCCGCGGAGCGATCATTGACGTCGATGAAGAGACCGGAAAAGCCCTCGCGATCCGGCGTTTTGCCGAGGATTTGCCTGAGTGAACGGGAGGTGAGGCCTTTTTTAAACGAATTAGGAATAATTTTTTGACAGACGCGAGGGGTCGAGTAGCTTTCGCCCCTAAATCTGCCAGTCCGGCCATTGGCCTCGGTGCTCCCTCCCGCAAGGGTAAGGTTACCGGGGCTTGTTGTCTTTCAGGGAGGCTTAGAAACCTGAGTTACTGGGTCCATGATCCATGCAGCTCAAGGTGCCGAGAGGCTCTTGTAGCTCAGGGGTAGAGCACTTCCTTGGTAAGGAAGAGGTCATGGGTTCAATTCCCATCAAGAGCTCCACTTGAGTTAAGAAGAGAACGATAACACAGAGCGATTCCGCAGCGGTAGCTTTTTAGAGTCCGTGCAGGACGGTCATCTTTAAGAAAAACCAACCAAAAAACCAAACGACAATGGCTAAAGCAGCATTCGAACGCACCAAGCCTCACGTGAACGTGGGCACGATCGGTCACGTTGACCACGGCAAAACCACGCTCACCGCGGCGATCACGTCCACTCTCGCTGATCTCGGATTGGCTGAGAAACGTGCGTATGATGAAATCGACGGTGCTCCCGAAGAGCGCGAGCGCGGTATCACCATCAACACCGCTCACGTTGAGTATGCGACGGTCAACCGTCACTATGCCCACGTGGATTGCCCTGGACACGCTGATTATGTGAAGAACATGATCACCGGTGCCGCGCAGATGGACGGTGGTATTCTCGTCGTTTCCGCTGCTGACGGCCCGATGCCCCAGACCCGTGAGCACATCCTGCTCGCTCGTCAGGTCGGTGTCCCGGCGCTCGTTGTCTTTCTCAACAAGGTCGACATGGTGGATGATGACGAGCTTCTCGATCTCGTCGAGATGGAGATCCGCGAACTCCTCAGCAAATATGATTTCCCCGGTGATGATATCCCGATTGTCCGGGGTTCTGCCCTCAAGGCTCTCGAAGGTGATGTGGATCAGCGCGCCAACGTTATGAAGCTCATGGAGGCCGTCGATGAATATATCCCGCTTCCGGAGCGTCCGATCGATGGTGACTTCCTGATGCCCGTGGAAGACGTGTTTTCGATCGAAGGTCGTGGAACCGTTGCCACCGGTCGTATCGAGCGCGGTATCGTCAAGAAGATGTCCGAAGTCGAGATCGTGGGTATCCGCGACACGCAGAAGACAACCGTGACCGACATCGAAATGTTCCGCAAGCTTCTCGACGAGGGTCGCGCCGGTGACAACGTCGGTCTCCTCCTTCGCGGTCTTAAGAAAGACGACGTCGAGCGCGGCCAGGTCATCGCCAAGACCGGTTCGATCAAGCCCCACAAAAAGTTCAAGGCCGAGGTCTATGTCCTCAGCAAGGACGAGGGTGGTCGTCATACACCTTTCTTCGACAACTACCGTCCCCAGTTCTACTTCCGTACAACGGATGTGACCGGCTCGGTGAAGCTCCCTGAGGGTGTGGAGATGGTGATGCCCGGCGATAACGTTTCGATCGAGGTAGAACTCCTTACCCCTATCGCAATGGAGAAGACGATCCGCTTCGCTATCCGTGAAGGTGGTCGTACCGTCGGTGCGGGGCGTGTCTCTGAGATCGTCGCCTAACATTTGAAACGTTTTCGGGGAGTTGCGGGCGAAGTAAACCCGCAGCTCAATACCGAACAGCCTGGAGGGGACCCGAACTGTCGGCTCCCCTCTTTCCGCCACTAAGTAAACATTTTAAACAGGGCAGTAGCTCAATTGGTAGAGTAGCGGTCTCCAAAACCGTTGGTTGCGAGTTCGAGTCTCGCCTGCCCTGCCACTTTTAAGGTAGGGGATCCCGGATTGCCGATATTGACATGAAAATAGGAAAATACCTTGGTGAGGTGAGGGGTGAGCTGAAGAAAGCCACCTGGCCGTGGGATCCCAAAGAAAAGGGACTCAAAAAATACAAGCAGCTCATCGACTCGACCATCGTCGTTTTGATCGCGATGCTTCTCCTCGGGGCATTCGTCGCGACGATCGATTTCGCGATGCATCACACCATGACTTTTTTGACCACCGGGTTTTAGTCCTCCGGCCAACCTGAATTTACCAATCGATGCCGAAGATCCCCGCAGCCCAAGACCAGTGGTATGTCATTCATGTTCTCTCCGGGCAGGAGTTGAAAGTGCGTGACAATATCGAGCGCCGCCGCGAGTCCGAGGAGATGAGCGATCTCATCTTCGAAGCACTCGTCCCGCAGGAGCGCATTTCCGAGGTCAAGGGTGGCCAGAAGCGCGAGGCGAACCGCAAGTTCTACCCCGGCTACATCATCATCAATATGCATCTCCTTAACGATGACAATACCCTCGTCGACCGCACCTGGTATTTCATTCAGGAGACGGATGGGATCATCAATTTTGCCGGCACGAAGGGCAATCCGATGCCGATGCCGAAGCACGAGGTCGAGAGCATGCTGGCGCAGATCAAAGAGCGCGAAGGCAGTGTCAAACCCGCCATCACCCATGAGGTGGGCGACGCGGTCGTCGTCTCGGACGGTCCCTTCCAGGGGCAGGCCGGTGTCATCGCTGAAATCAACGAGGCGAAGGGCGAGCTGATGGTCTCGGTCAATATTTTCGGGCGTGAGACGCTTGTGCCACTCGAGTACTGGCAGGTCGAACTGGGTTGAGAAACCCGCACGGATACAATTTTCAACAAAGAAGCACGATGGCTAAAGAAGTAGTAAAACTAATCAAGCTGCAGATTACTGCAGGTAAGGCGAACCCTTCTCCTCCTGTTGGTCCGGCGCTCGGTCAGGCCGGGGTCAATATCATGGAGTTCTGCAAGCAGTTCAATGCGCAGACTCAGGGCAGTGAGGGCGACATCCTTCCCGTCGTGATCAGCGTCTATGCGGACAAGAGCTTCACCTTCATCACAAAGAAGTCGCCCGCTGCGGTGCTCCTGAAGAAGGCTGCCAACATCGCGGCGGGCTCCAACGAGCCTCACAAGAAGAAGGTCGGCAAGCTGACCCGAGCGCAACTCCTTGTTGTGGCACGTTACAAGATGGAAGACATGAATACCAGCGACGAGGAGATGGCGTGCCGCATCCTCGCCGGGACCGCTCGTCAGATGGGTCTCGAGATCGTTGACTGATTTTTAGTAAACAATAACGCAGGAGGGTGAAAACCACCCGCTCGAACTGCACTCTGAACATGGCAAAGAAAAGAAGCAAAAGATACAAGGCTGCCGCCGAGATGGTGGATAGCATGGCGGTCTACTCGATCGAAGACGCGGTCTCGCTGGTGAAGAAGTTCCCCGCACCGAAGTTTGATCAGACGGTCACTCTCACTTTCCGCATGGGGGTTGACCCCCGTCAGTCCGACCAGATGGTCCGCGGCACCTGCCCCCTCCCTCACGGAAGTGGTAAGGATGTGCGTGTGCTGGTCTTCGCCGAGGGCGAAGCGGCAGCCGAGGCGAAGGCAGCCGGCGCCGAGTTCGTCGGTTTCGAAGCGCTAATCAAAGAGGTTCTCGGTGGTTTCATGGATTTCGACGCGGTCATCGCGACGCCGTCGGCCATGTCCGAGGTCCGGAAACTGGGTCGTCAACTCGGGCCGCGCGGTCTCATGCCGAACCCGAAGACGGGCACGGTGACAGACGACACGGCTGGAGCGGTGAAAGCCGTCAAGGCGGGTCGGATCGACTTCAAGCTCGACAAGAACGGGAATATCTCCGCGCCGATTGGGAAGCTTTCCTTCGATGAGTCGGCTCTCGTTGAAAACGGAAAAGCAGTAGCGGACTCTATCACGAATGCCCGCCCTGCCACCGCGAGGGGGATTTTTCTCCTGAAGGGGGCGCTCACCGCCACGATGGTGCCCGGAATCCGCATCGACGTTTCGCCCTGGCATTAATCCCCGAGACGGCCCCATCTACAATCCCATCTAATTTTCGAAACGATGAAAGCATTAAAAAAAGTCGTCATCGACGACATCCTGAGCACCATCAACGATTCGCCATTCCTCATCGTCATTGACTATGCGGGGATGAAGGTCGCCCAGTTCCAGGAACTGAGGAAACGCCTTGCCGCCACCGGAGCAAAGCTCCAGGTTGCCAAGAACACCTTCGTGAAGCAGGCCGCGACCAGTGCGGAGTATCCTGCCGAGCTGGCAAGTCACCTCACGGGTCAGACCGCGATCGTGACGGGCGCGAGCGATGTCTGTGCCTCGGCCAAGGTTCTCAAGGTGTATGGCAAGGAGATCGGTAAGGTCGCGATTCGTTGCGGGGTGCTTGACGGCGCCTTCCTCGAAAGCGCCAAGGTCATCGCTCTTGCGGATCTTCCGCCGATGGATGTCCTCCGCTCCCAGTTGCTGGGAGTCTTCTCCTCCCCTGCGCAGAAGCTGGTTACGGTGCTCAACGAGCCCGGTTCCGCCCTTGCGCGTGTCCTCCAGGCGAAAGCCGACCAGGGCTGATTCTCTCTTTATCCGGGTGCTCCCAATGGAGTGGCCCGGAAAACCAAAAAACAAAATCGGGTTCCTTTCCGAATGCTGAGCGTAGCATCTTAATTGTCGGAGCGCTTTTCGACGCGGAGACACCCACCCAAAAATATGGCAGATACAAACGCATTAGTTGATCAGTTGAGCGGTCTCACCGTCCTCGAAGTCGCGGACCTCGTGAAAGCTCTCGAAGAAAAGTGGGGCGTCAGCGCCGCTGCTCCCGTCGCAATGATGGCCGGACCGGCCGCCGGTGGTGGTGAACCCGTCGAGGAGAAAACCGCCTTCGACGTCATCATTACCTCCTTCGGGGAAAACAAGATCGCCGTGATCAAAGCTGTCCGTGAGGCGGTCTCCGGTCTCGGTCTTGCCGAAGCGAAGAAACTCGTTGAGAGCGCACCGATTCCGGTTAAGGAAGGTGCCACCAAGGACGAGGCGGCTGCAATCAAGGCCAAGCTTGAAGAAGCTGGTGCCAAGATCGAAGTCAAGTAAGTTGACCTTTACCTGTCCCGGTCCGTTCGCGGGCCGGGGCAACTTTTTTTACTTTTTGTTAAGAAAGTCCTTGCATCAATCGTAGACAATCAAGAGAAAGTGGATTCCTCCTTACCGCAAATCTGAAGTGACGCCGAATTCCGGATGTTTTCTAAAGCATCCGGACTTCGTCGTCTTTTCATTTGAAGACCGGTTCCCGGGTTACGTCGAGGGTGCGATTGCAGCTGTAGGGCTGCGCCGTGGCTTCTTCTCCGGGGATTCAAATTGAGACGACCCCTAGACCAACCTATCAGCGCCCATATGTCAGCACGACCCGAAAAACTTGAACGTTTGTACTTTGGCAAAATTGAGGAGGCGATCGAAACGCCCAACCTGATCGAAGTGCAGCTCGATTCCTATAAGGAGTTCCTGCAGCAGGATGTCGCCCCTGAGAGTCGGGTCTCGACCGGGCTGCAGTCCGTCTTTCAGGAAGTGTTCCCGATCCAGAGCTACGACGAGAAGTTCACCCTCAGCTTTTCCAAGTATGAGGTCGGCGAGCCCAAGCTGACCGCCCTTGAGGCGCTCCGTGATGGCGAGACCTTCAGTGCGCCGCTCTACGTGACCTTTGCCCTCACCGACGAGTCGGGTACGAAGGAAGAGCGCGTCTACATGGGGGAACTCCCCATGATGACCCTGCGCGGGACTTTTGTCATCAACGGGGCCGAGCGGGTGATCGTGAGCCAGTTGCACCGCTCTCCCGGTGTCTGCTTCGAGACGAACCTTCACCTGAACGGGAAGACTCTCTTCGGATTCCGCATCATCCCCGACCGCGGCACCTGGATGGAGGTCCAGTTCGATACGAATGACCTCCTTTACGTATACCTCGACCGCCGCCGTCGTCGTCGTAAGTTCCTCGCGACCACCTTCCTCCGCGCGATCGGCTATCCTACCGACGAGGATATCATCCAGCAGTTCTACGATTTCGAGAAGCTCAAAGTCGATCCCTCGATCGACGAGGCCGAACTCACTAACAAGGTCATCTTCAACGACGTCCTCGACGGTGACATGGTCGTGGCGAAAGCCTACGAGCCGCTCACCCTCGCGACGATCACTCAGCTCCACTCCCTCGGGGTGAAGTCGGTGCCTGTGATCACCGCCTCGCACGATGACCTGCTCATCAAGTCGCTCCGCAAGGATCCCGCGAAGAACGAGGAAGAGGCGCTCAAGGACATCTACCGTCGTCTCCGCCCCGGCGATCCGCCGACCGTGGCGAATGCCCGCGCGCTGCTGAAGCGTCTCTTTTTCGATGCCAAGAAGTATGACCTGACCCGTGTCGGTCGTTACAAGATCAACCAGAAGCTCGGCCTCGATGTCGATGACAACGAGCGTGTCATCACCGCCGACGACTTCCTCGTCTCGATGGACTATCTCTTTGGTCTCCGCCGCGGGGAAGGGGTTCTCGATGATATCGATCACCTCGGCAGCCGTCGTATCCGTGCGGTGGGCGAGCTTCTCGCCAACCAGTGCCGGGTCGGTCTCGCCCGCACCGAGCGCCTCGTGAAAGAGCGGATGACGCTGTTTGACATCAATCTCGATGGCATGACTCCGTCGAAGCTCGTCAACCCCAAGGCGCTCGCCGCCGTGGTGCGTGATTTCTTTGGCCGCTCGCAGTTGAGCCAGTTCATGGATCAGATCAATCCGCTCTCGGAACTGACCCACAAACGCCGTCTCTCCGCTCTCGGGCCCGGTGGTCTCAACCGTGACCGTGCCGGCTTCGAAGTCCGCGACGTTCACCCCTCCCACTACGGTCGTATCTGCCCGATTGAGACCCCGGAAGGTCCGAACATCGGTCTCATCAACTCGATGAGCTGCTACGCCCGCATCAACGAGTTCGGTTTCATCGAGACTCCCTATCGTCGCATCGCGAAGGGCAAGGTGATGAAGAAGATCGACTACCTCACGGCGGATCAGGAGGAAAGCTACCTCATCGCCCAGGCCAACAACCCGATCGATGACAAGGGGAATTTCCTCACGGAAAAGATCACGGTTCGTCACCTCGGTGAGTTCATCGAAGTGGACCCGACCGAGGCGACCTATATGGATGTCTCGCCGAAGCAGCTCGTTTCGGTGGCGGCCTCGCTGATCCCCTTCCTCGAGCACGATGATGCGAACCGGGCCCTGATGGGTTCGAACATGCAGCGCCAGGGTGTGCCGCTCCTCGTTTCCGAGTCCCCCTACGTGGGTACCGGGATGGAAGGCAAAGTCGCCCGCGACTCGCGTGCCGTGGTCGTTGCCGAGGGCAACGGGATCGTCGCCGCTGCGACCGCCGAGATCATCATCATCTCGAAGGACGGTGAACTGCCCTGTTCCGAGGCGCAGTTCATGACCAATCCTTTCAAGCTCAAGAGCGACAAAGAGAACGGCACCTACGTTTACCCGCTGCGCAAGTTCATGCGTTCGAACGCTGGCACCTGTATCAATCAGAAACCCATCGTCCGCCGCGGCGAAAAGGTGAAGGCCGGTCAGGTTCTCGCCGATGGTCCGAATACCGAGCATGGCGAACTCGCCCTCGGCCGAAACGTGCTGGTGGCCTTCATGCCCTGGAACGGCTACAACTTCGAGGATGCCATCGTCATCTCCGAGCGCATCGTGAAAGAGGATGTCTACACTTCGATCCACATCGATGAGTTCGATATCGGCGCCCGCGACACGAAGCTCGGCCCGGAAGAAATCACCCGTGATATCCCGAATGTTGGGGAAGAGGCCCTTAAAGATCTCGGACCCGACGGCGTCATCCGTGTCGGCGCGGAAGTGAAGCCCGGGGACATTCTCGTCGGTAAGATCACGCCCAAGAGCGAGACCGAACTGGCCCCTGAGGAGCGCCTTCTTCGTGCCATCTTCGGTGAGAAGGCAGCAGACGTGAAAGACACCTCACTCCGTGTTCCTTCGGGCTGTGTCGGCATCGTCATGGATGTCCGAATCTCCTCTCGCAACTCTTCGAGCAAGGAAAAACTCGATCCGAAAGAGCAGCAGAAGCAGCAGAAGAATATCATCGACGAGCATAAGCGCCGTCATGAGGAACTCACCGAGCAACTCACTGAGAAACTTTCCGACATCCTCCTCGGGGAGAAGATCCCGCTCGATGTGGTGAACGGCCGCACCGGCGAGATCATCGTCCCCGCGAACCGCAAGATCACGAAAACGCTCCTTCGCAAACTTGCCGACAACTACTCGAATATCGAGATCGATCCGAGCCCGATCCGCAACAAGATCTTCGACATCGTTGCAAGCTATGAGACCAAGTTTGCCGACGTTGACATGGAGCGGGAACGCCAACTCGACCGCATCGAGTCCGGCGGTGAAGCCGAACCCGGTGTCATCAAGCAGGTTAAGGTCTACGTCGCGAAGAAGCGGAAGCTTTCTGTCGGTGATAAAATGGCCGGGCGTCACGGAAACAAAGGGGTTGTCGCCACGATCGTTCCCGAAGAAGACATGCCTTTCCTGGAAGACGGCACACCGATCGACATCTGTCTCAACCCTCTCGGGGTGCCGAGCCGGATGAACGTCGGGCAGGTGCTCGAGACCCACCTCGGGGTTGCCGCCAAGGCTCTCGGGTTCAAGGTCGCGACGCCGGTCTTTGACGGGATCCCCGAATCGAAGATCGTCGAATATCTCGAAGAAGCCCAGAAGGTCAAGGGATTCGAGTGGATCGGGACCAACGGGAAATCGCAACTCTACGATGGTCGGACGGGGGATCCTTTCTACCAGACGGTCGTGGTTGGAACTATCTACATGCTCAAGCTCGGTCACCTCGTGCAGGACAAAATCCACGCACGGGCGGTCGGGCCCTACTCCCTCGTCACCCAGCAGCCGCTCGGTGGTAAGGCGCAGTATGGTGGTCAGCGATTCGGGGAAATGGAGGTCTGGGCTCTCGAGGCTTATGGGGCCGCCTACACCCTGCAGGAGCTGCTCACCGTCAAATCGGATGACGTCCAGGGACGTACCCGTATTTACGAATCTATCGTCAAAGGCGACAACACGCTGGATGCGGGAACTCCCGAGTCTTTCAACGTGTTGATCAAGGAAATGCAAAGTCTGGGGCTCGACGTTCGCGTCGGTTCTTCGGACCGCTCGCCCGAGGAAATCCTCACCGACAGCCTCGCGATCATCTGATCGTGTTCCGAAACGGAAACCTTTGCAGCCTTCGAACTTCAGCTACTCCCTATCATGTCAGTTCCTTCCCTCAGCTCTGAATCCCACCTCGACGAAATCTTCGGCCTTGAGCGCAAGTCCGACAGTTTCGACCACGTTCGCATCACCGTTGCCAACCCCGACACGATCCGTTCGTGGAGTCGTGGCGAAGTGAAGAATCCGGAAACGATCAACTACCGGACCTTCAAGCCGGAAAAAGGCGGTCTCTTCTGTGAGCGTATTTTCGGTCCGACGAAGGACTGGGAGTGCGCCTGCGGCAAGTACAAGCGGATCAAGCACAAGGGCACCGTGTGTGACCGTTGCGGTGTCGAGGTGACCCTCTCCCGCGTTCGTCGCGAGCGCATGGGCCACATCGAGCTTGCGGTCGCGGTCTCGCACATCTGGTTCTACAAGTGTATGCCCTCGCGCATCGGACTCATGCTCGACATGAGCGCCCGCCAGCTCGAGCGAGTCATTTACTACGAAGATTATTTTGTCATCGATCCGGGCAATACCCCGCTCGAGGCCGGACAGCTCCTCACCGAACTCGAGTACCGCGATGCGCAGGACGAGTATGGCGTCGAAGGCTTCCAGGCCGGCATGGGCGCGGAAGCGGTGCGTGACCTCCTCGCGAGGATCGACTTGCCCTCCATCATCGTCGAGCTCGAAGAGGCCATGGGCAAGACTCGCTCCAAGCAGGTCCGCAAAAAGCTCGCGAAGCGTCTCAAGCTCGCCCAGGGATTCTACAACTCGAAGACCCGGCCCGAGTGGATGATCCTCGAAGTGCTCCCGGTGATCCCGCCCGATCTCCGTCCGCTCGTGCCGCTCGAGGGTGGCCGTTTCGCGACCTCGGATTTGAACGACCTCTATCGTCGGGTCATCAACCGGAACAACCGTCTCAAGAACCTGCTCCAGCTCAAGACCCCGGACGTGATTATTCGGAACGAAAAACGCATGTTGCAGGAAGCGGTCGACGCGCTCTTCGACAACGGTCGTCACGGCCGCGCCGTCACCGGTGCCGGGAACCGCCCCCTAAAGTCGCTCTCTGACATGCTCAAGGGCAAAGGCGGACGTTTCCGTCAGAACCTTCTCGGCAAGCGGGTCGATTACTCGGGACGTTCTGTCATCGTGATCGGTCCCGACCTCAAGCTGCACCAGTGCGGTCTTCCGAAGAAGATGGCACTCGTCCTTTTCGAACCCTTCATCATTCGCCGTCTCAAGGAGCTCGGCTACGTACACACCGTGCGCAGTGCGAAGAAGCTGATCGAGCGCAAGACATCCGAAGTCTGGGACATCCTCGAGGAAGTGACGAAGGGTCACCCCGTCCTCCTCAACCGAGCGCCGACTCTGCACCGTCTTTCGATCCAGGCCTTCGAGCCCGTCCTTATAGAAGGATCGGCGATTCGGGTCCACCCCCTCGTTTGTACTGCGTACAACGCTGACTTCGATGGTGATCAGATGGCCGTGCACGTCCCGCTCTCGGTGGAAGCCCAGCTGGAGGCGCGCATGCTCATGCTCGCGCCGAACAACATCTTCACCCCGTCGAGCGGCAAGCCGATCACGGTGCCCTCGCAGGACATCATTCTCGGAGTTTACTTCCTCACCTATTGCCGTCAGATCCCGCTTCGGGATCCCGAGCTCGAGCGCACCCTGCCGCTCTTTGCTGACACCTCAGAGGTGGAGTTCGCCGTGGCGAGCGGTCGCATCGACATGCACGACCCCATCCGGATGCGCAACCCCGACTATGCCTCGACCGGTCGCATTTTCGGTGATAAGGAACGCAAGATCCTCATCACCACCGCCGGCCGCGTTCGTTTCAACGAAATCTGGCCCGAAGGACTCGGATTCTTCAATGCCACTGTTGCGAAGAAGCAGATCTCGGACATTATCTGGCGTTGCTACCAGGTCTCCGGTCAGGACGGTACCGTGAAGTCTCTCGATGAGCTGAAGTCCCTCGGGTTCCGCGAGGCGACCCGCTCGGGCACGTCGGTCGGTATTTTCGACATGCTTATCCCTGATGAGAAAGCGGGCGAGGTCGAACGGGCCACTGCCGAAGTCAAAAAGGCGAACGACCAGTACCGGTCCGGCGTTATCACCAACAAGGAACGCTACAACAAGATCGTCGATATCTGGACCCACGCCGGTGACGAGATCACCAAGGCGCTTTTCCGCACCATCGAGCACAACGAAGGCAAGAATCTTCCGAGCCCGCTCTTCATGATGGTCGACTCCGGCGCTCGTGGTAACCGTCAGCAGATCAAGCAGCTCTCCGGGATGCGCGGTCTTATGGCCAAGCCCTCGGGCGAGATCATTGAGCGCCCGATTATCTCGAACTTCCGTTCGGGTCTCTCGGTGCTCGAATACTTCATCTCCACTCACGGTGCCCGTAAAGGTCTTGCCGATACCGCGCTGAAGACGGCGGACTCGGGCTACATGACCCGTAAGCTCGTCGACGTGGCTCAGGATGTGATCATCACCGAGCAGGATTGCGGCACTGCCAACGGCATCGTCGTGAAGTCCATCTATGAAGGCGACGAAGAAGTGGTCGACCTCAAAACGAGGATCTATGGCCGCGTCTCCGCCGAGAAGGTGGTCAACGGGGAGGAGACCGTGGTGAGCCCCGGTGACATGATCAATGAGACGATCGCCCTGCGCCTGAATGACATCGGTCACGAGCAGCTCAAGATCCGCTCGGTCCTCACCTGCGAGAGCCGCCGCGGCTGTTGCGCGAAGTGCTACGGTATGAACCTTTCCTCCAACGTCATGGCGAAGATCGGCGAAGCCGTCGGCATCGTCGCGGCGCAGTCGATCGGGGAACCCGGAACTCAGCTCACGATGCGTACTTTCCACGTGGGTGGTGTTGCTTCGGGAACGTTCAAGCAGCCTATCATCAAGGCCAAGGCCAAGGGGATCATCCATTACAACAACCTTCGTGTTGTCGAGACTCCCGACAAAATGTTCGTCGCGCTCAACAAGAACGGCACCATCTCGATCCACGAGAAGGATGGCCGCGAGCTCGAGTCCTACAACATCGTCAGTGGCTCGGTGATTCGTTTCGCCGACAACGTCGAGATCAAGAAGGGCGAGACGCTGGCGACGTGGGATCCGTACTCTGTTCCGGTCATCACGGAGAAGAGCGGGAAGATCAAATTCCGCGACATGATCCAGGGCATTACCCTCGACACCGAGATCGACAAAGAGACCAACACCAAGGGCCTCGTCGTGATCGAGCACAAAGAAGACCTGCACCCGCAGATCCTCATCGTCGATGCCAAGACCGGCGCTGAACTCTCTGCCTACTCCATCCCGACCGGTGCTCACCTTTCGGTGAAAGAGGGCCAGGCCGTGACCGGTGGTGACCAGCTCGCCAAGACGCCGCGGAAAGTTTCCGAAACGAAGGACATCACCGGTGGTCTTCCCCGGGTGGCCGAGCTTTTCGAAGCCCGGAAACCGAAGGAAGTCGCCGAGATTGCGAAGATCAACGGGGAAGTCTCCATCGGCGGAACGATCCGCGCGAAGCGCAAGCTCATCGTCACTGACACCGAGTCCGGCGAGCAGGAAGAACACCTCATCCCGCTCGGCAAGCACTACCTCGTACAGCCCGGCGACACCGTTCATAAAGGGCAGAAGCTGACCGAAGGCGCCGTGATTCCTCACGACATCCTCGAGATCCTCGGGCCCCACGCACTCATGGAGCACCTCGTCAGCGAGGTCCAGGACGTGTATCGCCTCCAGGGGGTGGAGATCAACGACAAACACATCGAGATCATCATCCGTCAGATGCTCCGCAAGGTCCGCATCACCGATCCGGGCGATACCCAGTTCCTCTGGGGCGACCAGATCGAGAAGACTACCTTCGAGGCGATCAACCTCGACATGATCGAGCAGGGTGGTAAGGCAGCCGAAGGCGAGCCCGTCCTCCTCGGGATCACGAAGGCCTCGCTCGAGACCGACTCCTTCATCTCGGCGGCCTCGTTCCAGGACACGACTCGTGTTCTCACCGAAGCCTCCACTCTGGGACGTATCGATTACCTTCGCGGGTTCAAAGAGAACGTCATCATGGGTCACCTCATCCCCGCCGGAACCGGCTTCCACACGACCCGGAATCTCGGTGTCGTGGAGAACGCCGTGCCCGAAGACATCTTCAACGGTGCCGAGGACGAGGAAGAAGAAAACCCCCTCGACATCCTCAGCGAGCTCGCCTGAGATCGCGGGGAATCCTTTACCCCCCGGGTGCAGGCGAAAGTCTGCGTCCCGGCTTTCCCCTTGATTTTAAAAATTTCAGCGGTTTATTGCCGACCGTTCCCATCCATCCTGTAAAAAACTGAAAAGCGAATGCCTGAAAAGGCAGGGAGTCCTGAAAATGATGGCGCTTTTCAAACCAAATCCGGTCTCCTGCTAAAAGGAACCATCTCTACTATGTCTATCGAACTCATCACTGAACTCGTCGAAGCCGGCGTTCACTTCGGCCACCAGTCCCGCAAGTGGAACCCCAAAATGCGTCCCTACATCCTCGGGGAGCGTCACAACGTCCACGTCATCAACCTCGAGAAAACCGCCGAGCAGCTCGATACCGCCAGCGCTTTCCTCCGTGACCTCGTCTCCAAGGGCAAGCGCGTCCTCTTCGTCGGCTGCAAACGCCAAGCGCAGGATGCCGTCCGCGAAGCCGCCGAGGCGACCGGTCAGTACTATGTGAACCACCGCTGGCTCGGGGGCACTCTTACCAATCTCCCCACCGTGCGCCGCAGTGTTGGCCGTATGGAGTCGCTCGAGAATCTCCAGAAGTCGCCCGACTTCAAGAAGATGAGCAAGAAGGAAATCGCCTCCCTCAATCGTGAGAAGGACAAACTCCACCTCCGCCTTTCCGGGATCCGCAAAATGGACCGTCTCCCCGACGCCATGGTCATCGTGGACTCGGCCCGTGAATACAACGCGATCAACGAAGCCCGCAAGCTCCGGATCCCCATCGTCGCCATGGTTGACTCCAACGCCGATCCGGATGTGATCGACTATCCCATCGTCGCTAACGATGACGCGATCCGCTCGATCCGGGTGGTCCTGAAGAAATTGATCGACCCGGTCATCGCGGTGGCCTGACCGATACGGGGGGCGGGTTCGTGATGGACCCGCTTCGCTGTCTTCCGCGCCGGCGTTTCCCGGCTGCCGGAATCCTCCAAAATTGGCACGGAATCCTCGTTGCAGGATTCCCCTGCTACGATTCACTAACACGCATTACCTATTATGGCTGAAATCACTGTTGAACTGATCAAAACTCTCCGCGACAAGACCAACGCGGGCATGATGGACTGCAAGGCCGCTCTCGTGGAGGCCCAGGGAGACCTCGCCGCCGCCGAGACCGTCCTTCGCAAAAAGGGCATCGCCGACGCCGACAAAAAGGCCGGCCGTGCCGCCACCGAAGGCGTCACCGCCTCTCGCATCGCCGAAGGCGGCAAGACCGGCATCCTCGTTGAAGTGAACTGCGAGACTGACTTTGTCGCGAAGAACGAGAACTTCCGCGACTTTGTCGAAGCGATCATTGACCACATCGCCGCGAGCGAGAGCGTTGGTTCCCTCGAGGCTCTCCAGGCCCAGCCCCTCGTACAGGATCCCTCCCAGACCCTCGAAATCTTTATCAAGGCCAAGGTCGGGCAGCTCGGCGAAAAGATGGGGCTCGGTCGCTACGCCAAGTATGAGCTCGTCGGTGACGGTGTCGTCGGCTCCTACATCCACATGCAGGGTCGTGTCGGAGTCCTCGTCGAAGTCAACTGCACCAAGGCGGCGACTACTTCCCGCGAAGCCTTCGCCGTTCTCGTGAAAGATCTCACTCTCCACATCGCGGCCGCCCAGCCCATCTGTGTGAACCGCGACCAGGTCCCGACCGATAAGGTGGAGGCCGAGCGCGACATCTTCCGCGAGCAGATGAAGGGCAAGCCCGCTGAGATCATCGAGAAAATCATCGACGGCAAGCTGGGTAAGTTCTACGCCACAAATTGCCTCCTCGATCAGCCTTTCATCAAAGACAACGACAAGACGATCCAGGATCTTCTCGACGCACTCGGCAAAGAGGCCGGTGACACCATCACGATCTCTCGCTTCGAGCGTTACGCTGTCGGTGAGGAAGCGTGATTGCTCACGATTCGGTCGGTAAGGTCGAATTTTCTGAAAAACCCGTGCCGGAGAAGGCGCGGGTTTTTTTCGTTTTGGCGGCTCACTCCACCCCGGTGATCTTGCAACCGACCGCCTCGGTCCGGGGTGTCGTCACCGGCGTGCCCGCCTTGATCGCACTGAGTATGTCGCGCAGGTCGTTCACCTTGACCTCACGCTGCCGTTTCGTGGGGCCGAGGTAAAGGTCGTTGATACGGCCCTGATAGAGGACGGTGCCCGCAGGATCGATCACGATGACTTCAGGGGTGATCTTCGCCCCGAGCTTTTTCGCGAGCACCTGGGAGGTGTCATCGAGGACCGGGTTTTCGAATCCCATCATTGAGGCATGTTGGAGGATGTCAGCCGCCTTGACCGAGGAGTCCGAGTGGATGTAACGGAAGGCGAAATCGTCGGCAAAGTCCCCCTCGATCGCCTTCATCTCGGGGCCGAAATTGTTGGAAGTGGGGCAATAGGGAGAAACGAAAAAGAGGACGACGGCCTTTTTCTCCCCGGCGTCCAGCACGACGACCGGCTTGCCGTCTAGGCCATTCAGGGAGATCGGAGCAGCTGCGTCCTGTCCGATGGTGACCGCGGCGGTGAAGAGAAGGAAGAGCGGCAGAAGGGAAAGAGATCGGGAAATGGACATGCGTAGCTGATTAGTGTCTCGCAACGACGGATGCAAGGGCGCATTTCCGATCCTCCTTTGTCCTCCGATCTTCTTCAGTGCTGACAATTGTGGCTGGCCTCTGCGAGGCCGGAGGCGGTATTCAACTCACCTTGCGCACCCAATTTCGACTGGTATCGGGCATCTTTGATCATCCGCGTCCGGCCTCACAGGGGCGGGCTGCAGACCTGAATTGCATACGCAGATGGAACAGGCAAACCCCCTACGTAGCTTCTTGCGCAGGCCGTGTCCTCACAGGAGCGTGTTCCCCTGTGGGTCCCGGCGGATGCCCATGCCCGTCATGATAACGTCGATGAAAGCCCAGATACCGAACCCGCCGCAGGTGAAAAGCTTCAGGAAAGCCAGACCCGTATTACCAAGATAAAAATGATCGGCGCCGAAATAGCCGAGCAGGGTTGAAAGGAGGAAAGTGACGCCCTGGCTCTTGGCCGGGGCGCCGGCATGCTCGCGCCGCAGGCGGCGACCGTAGGCATCGGTTCCGCCACCCATTCCGAGGATGTAATAATCGATCACCGTCCAGATGCCGAATCCGCCCAACGTAAAGAGCTTCAACAGCCCGAGACCGACCTGACCCAGATAAAACCGGTCCACCCCGAAGGTTCCGAGAAACATGCTCAGCAGGAAGGCGGAGGACTGGTCTTTGTCACTCTCCTGCCCCATCTGGACCATGTTGTATCTCTGATAGGGAACAGGGGCGTAGGATGGGCCGACGGGTTCCGGTGGAAGTGGGGCCGGCGGACGTCTGGTGGCGCTGGTAGCCGGAGCGGTGGCCTCTACCGACGCGGATTCGCGGCGGAGCGCCCAGACATAGGATCCGCATCGCAGCGAGAGCGGCAGTTGTGCTTCTTCCTCGCGGTTCCAATTGCCACCATTGCTCCAGGCGGTGTCCTCGTTTGAATCGAGATGGTGGATGCGCAGATTTGTCTTTCCCTCGCGGCGAAAGACGCAGGCGTAGGCCGGACCCGAGGGCAGGGCCAGGTCCGCATCGGGCGCACTTCCGATGCAGATCAGCTTCCCGATCGGGGCGGAGAAAGCGACCGCTCCGCTACCGCCGTCGATCTCGAGAGTCGTCGCAAACGCTTCCTCCTCGACAGATTCGTCGAAGAGATCCGACGGGCGGAAAAGCGTCAGGGTTTCCCCGTTGATATCGGTCTCGAAGGGCGGGGGAACCTCACGCAGGACATTCCCCGACGCATCGATGATCGTGATGAGATCGCCGTCGCCAGTGCGGAAGGCGAACTGAATCTCCGGGCCGGATTCGTCGCCGAGGCGAATGAGGCAATCTTCGCCGGGACCGACCCGATAGTTCACTCCCGGTTCCGGGCGAAAGCACGATCTCGTTCCGGCGTATTCGTAGGCGATGAGTGAGTGGACCATGAGGTGCGGATTGGCGGAATCTTGTCCAAAAGTCGACCTCCGGTCAACCTTCATTCTGGAGCCGGTTGCGGGCCGTGTCAGGGTCCTCTAAGTCGGCTACTCTTGTTTCTTCAGATAATCACAAACCGCTCCCGCCATCACCGCGACCCCGGTCTTGAGGCATTCTTCATCGACGTCGAAGGCGGGTGTGTGGATCTCGCCGGTGATACCCTTTTCCTCATTGGCGACGCCGAGGCGGAAGTAAAAGCCGGGACTGACCTGCGAGAAGAACGAGAAATCCTCGCCACCCATGCCAGGGACCATCTCGATGACATTCTCTTCGCCGAGGAGCCGTTGGAAGGTGGGCAGAGTCCTGCCGACGAGGGCGGCGTCGTTGATCACACTCGGGTAGCCCTTGCGGTAATCGAGTTCGTAGGTCGCACCGTGCGCCGAGGCGACTCCTGCGAGGATCTGCCGCATCATCTCCACGACCGAATCGCGGAAGGCCGCATCGTAGGTGCGCACCGTGCCCGCGAGCCGGACCGAGTCGGCGATGATGTTGTGGCGTTGCCCGCCCTCGATCACCCCGATGCTCAGCACAAGCGGCTGGCGCGTGTTCGTGCGGCGACTGCGTATCGTCTGGAGAGCGGTGACCGCCTCGGCCGCGACGACGATGGCATCGACTCCGCGATGGGGAGCAGAGCCGTGGGCCATCGTGCCTTTGATCGTGATCTCGAATGTATCGCTGTTCGCGCTGTCGGGTCCGACCGCGTAGGCGACCTGACCGGCCTGGAGAAATTCGGTCTTTTCGTCGACTGATCCCGCCCGGGTGATCGTGGGACGACAGTGCAGGGCGAAGATGGCTTCGGGTTTTGGATTCTCCATCGCGCCCTCGGCGACCATCAGTTTGGCGCCCCAGTCTTTGTCATAGGTCACCGGCATACCCTCCTCGGCCGGTTGGAAAAGGAACTTCACCGTGCCCCGGACCTCGTCGCGGTGCAGGGAGAGCAACTCGGCGAGACCCAGAGCGACGGTGGTGTGGACATCGTGCCCGCAGGCATGCATCACCCCCGGATTGCGCGACCGGTAGGGGACGCTGCGGAGTTCGGTGACGGGGAGGGCGTCCATGTCGGCCCGGACCGCGACACAGGGGCCGTCTTCCTTTCCTTTGAGCAGGGCGACGATACCGTGCTTCGCGACTCCCGTCTGCACCTCGAGCCCGAGTTCGGTGAGCCGCTGCGCGACATAGGCGGCGGTCTTTTCCTCCTCGTTGGAGAGTTCCGGATTGGCATGGAGATGACGCCGCGTCTCGACCAGTTTCGGGAAGAGCTCGTCGATGGCCTTTGCGAAGACCTCGTCTCGCTCTGCCGCTGCAAGAGGTGACAGGACCGGCGAGAGCAGGGCGGCGAAAAGGAAGGGGAAACACTTCATAACGGTGACGATAAGAAATCCCGGTCGCTCCGGCAAGTCGGAAGCGTGGCCTGTGTCTTCCCTTAACAGGGTAGAGTCAGGCCACTAACCCTGTCGAGTCGCCGCCGCGAAGTCGTCCCCGGCTGGCAGCCTGTCGGGCTGCCAGGCTGCCAGGCTGCCAGGCTTGACCAATCGGCCCGCAATCTCGATATTTGGGCTCTATGCGACGACTCACCTGTGCGCTTTCCCTTCTCCTCACGACCGCGATTCTTCCTGCGCAGGATGCGCCGCTGCCGGCGAAGGAAAACTTTCATCTTTTCCTCCTCGTCGGTCAGTCGAACATGGCCGGACGCGGAGCGGTCACGCCCGCTGATCAGGATCCGGATCCGCGTGTTCTTATGCTCGACAAGGAAGGGCGCTGGGTGCCCGCCGTGGACCCGATGCATTTTGACAAACCGACCGTCGTCGGTGTAGGGCTGGGACGTAGCTTCGGCCTCGAGATCGCAAAGGCCACTCACGGGGTCACGATCGGGCTCATCCCCTGTGCCGTCGGCGGGTCCCCCATCGAGACGTGGGAACCGGGCGCCTACGACGAGGCCACCAAAACGCATCCCCGGGACGACGCGATGAAACGCGCCCGCGTCGCCCTCGAGGCGGGCACCCTCAAAGGCATCCTCTGGCATCAGGGCGAGTCTGACAGCACTGCCGAACGGGCCGGCCTCTACGCGCAGCGACTGCATGATCTCATCGCCCGCTTCCGAACCGATCTCAGCGCTCCGGCGGTCCCTTTCCTCGCCGGGCAGATGGGAATCTTCCCCGAGAGTCCCTGGACTGCGGATAAAAAGGCCGTTGACCGGGTCCATCAGGATCTCCCGAAGCAGGTGGAGAAGACGGCCTTTGTCCCGGCCACGGGCCTTGCCCACAAGGGGGACAAGGTCCACTTTGATGCCGAATCATATCGGGAACTGGGCCGGCGTTATGCGGCGGCCTTTCTGAAGATGGTGCCCTGACAAAGTCTTAATAAGACATTTCCTCCCGCTTCTCCTCAGCACTTGCGCAGCCTTCGCCGGGACGCCCGAGGCGTCTATCGTGGTGGAAAGGTCATCACCCTGGACGCCTCCAAACACATCGCCGCAGCCATGGCGGTAGAAGAAGGCAAAATCCTCGCGGTCGGCACGGAGGAAGAGTTCCGGAAGAGTTGGCAGGATCAACCAGGTGATGACCGTAATGGGCGGACTGGCCGTCTTCGGGAGTAGGGCGACGGACTGGTCACTTCACCGGAACTTCGACTGCCGTCCCCCCTGCGTAGCCAAGGATGCGTTTTCTCTTCAATTCGAGCGGATGTTCGATCAGGACTTCTCTGGGATCGTCAGAGTCTTTGTATCCGGCGTGATAAACGACCGGAACCCGGGAGCCCGACTCATCCCGGACGAGATGGAAGCCCTCCTGGTCGATGTGATCAGGATATAGAATCTCAAGTGACGGCGGATAGACTCCTTCGTGGTCGGCCGCGTAGGCCCGGCAGCCGAGCAATAGGGTCTTCACTGTATAAAATGCCTTCGTTCGCGGCGAACGTTTGGAGATGGAACTAAAGGCAGGATAGAAAAGACTGCAGCCAATCGCAATTACGACGAGGAAGAACCAGAAATAGGTGAGCTTCGTCTCTCGTGCGGAATGATCTCACATTGTAGCGGATCGTCACGTTGCCCTCACGGCGCCGTCGCCTTGATCTGCAGTCTCGTGCTCGAGACGATGTCCGTGCCCGAGGGGCCGCTCACGGTCTCGATGCGGATGTCGTTGACCATCCAGACGTCGTCGAATTTCTTCCCGCTGAGCACTTCGAAGCGGCGGATGGGGCGATCCCCTTTGTCCCGCCCTATCATTTTCACCATGCCGCCGCTGCTCTTGTCGATCCAGACATCGACGCTCGCGTAGGCGCCGGCCCCGTCCGGATTCGGGATCGAGAGGAGGATGCACTGGCGCCCTTTCAGCTTCTCTTCGCGCACGATCTTTGCTTTGGGCCAGTAGAGAAACCGCATCGAGAGATCGTCGTAGGTGACATCGGTGCCGCGGATCTTGTCATCGAATTTCGTGCGGCTCACGGGTTTCATTTCCGCGCCGCCGACGCCCTCGAGGAGAGCGAAGCTTTTGTTGCGGGTGTCGAGGAAGATGACCTGGGCAGGATCGTCGAAGAGATAGCGGATTGAGTCCGGCTTGAGGCTGAGAAGGAAGTCGACCTTTTTCGTGACGCCCATGCGCAGGACCCCGATGAAGTCACGATTGTAGGTCGTGTAGCTGTAGCGGACGAGTTGGAGAACCTCGTCCGCATCCATCTTGTCGATCGACTTTCCCGCGAAGGAGGATTCGTCCACGGGCGGCACCTCACTGTCTCCTCCCTGGGAGAAGGCGCGCGAGGTGGTGAGGAAAATCAGGCAGAGAGCGACGGCGGGGACGGGGCGAAACATCCGTCACTTTACCGTGATTTCCCCCTGTGTCACTGCATCAACTCGGCCAGTTTCGGGCCGATCGCGTCAGCCCAGATCTGGTATCCGGCGGGGGAGAGGTGGAGAAAGTCGGGCATGACTTCCTTGGTCAGCGCTCCATCGACGAGGGGGAACTTCGGCCCGATGTCGAGGAAGTGGACGTTTTTCCCGTCGTCGAGTTTGCCAATGATCTCGTTGACTGCGATCAGCTTCTCATTCGATGCGCCGAGTTTGCCGTCGGGCTTGTCGCCACGCGGGAAGACCGCGAGCAGGAGGATTTTCGCCCGGGGCTGCTTTTCCTGAATCGTCTTGACGATCACGGTGACTCCTTTGGCGATCTCTTCGGGCGTGTTGCCACCGACGTTGTTGGTCCCGATCATGAGGACGATGGCCTTCGGCTTGATGACTTCGAGCTCGCCATGGGTGATACGCCAGAGGACGTGCTGGGTGCGGTCGCCACCGATCCCGAAGTTCACGGGAGTGTAGGCACCGAAGGCTTTGTCCCAGATCGCTTTGTGCCCGCCCCACCCGGCGGTGATGGAGTCACCCAGGAAGACGAGCTGTGCTTTGCCTTCCCGGGCCTGTTTCACAAAGCGATCATGGGACTCGATGAATTTCGGATTCACCTTGCCGTCGGGCCCGTATTTTTCGGCGGCAACGTCGGCCTTTTGCGGAGGGAGCGCCACCGCCGGTTTCGCGGGAGCAGGGGGGGCTGTGGTCTGGGCGAGAGCGGAGAGGGAGGTGGAAAGGAGGGCGGCGAGCAGCAGGGGGAGTAACTTCATGTGGCGATTGTGGGGGCCGGGTCGCGTCCCGGCAATGGAAAAGAGGGCGCGGTGGTTACGTGATCTCGTCGGGTCGGGGGGGAACTGTGCCTCGTTTTTGCTACAGCAGCGATATACCTTTTTAGCTATTCCGCTCCATGAGATCGTCCCTTCACATTCTAAAACTCGCCCTGATCGGCTTTACTGTTTCCAGTCACGCTGCGGATATTCCGGATCGCATTCCCCTGTGGCCGGGGGCGGTGCCGGTGGGTGACGGCTCGGTCGATTCTGCCGATGCCAATGCCTACATCACGGTGCATCCTGCCCCGAAGCCTAACGGGGCCGCGCTCGTCATTTGCCCCGGCGGCGGCTATGGCGGGCTCGTCACCGGTGCCGAGGGGCATGGCATCGCCGCCTGGCTCAATGGGCACGGCATCGCCGGGATCGTCCTCGAATACCGCCTGCCCAAAGGCCGTTCGCAGGTGCCCCTGCTCGACGCCCAGCGGGCTCTGCGCACGACCCGCTCCCGGGCAAAGGAATGGGGCCTCGACCCGGCCCGCATCGGCATTATCGGATTTTCCGCCGGAGGCCACCTCGCCTCGACTGCAGGGACGCACTTCGACGCCGGAAACGCGCAGTCGTCCGATCCTGTCGAGCAGATGAGCAGTCGACCCGACTTCATGATCCTCGTGTATCCGGTGATCACGATGGACAGTAGCACTCACGGAGGGTCGAGGACAAATCTGCTCGGGAAAGATCCGTCGGCGGAGCTGGTCGAATCTTTTTCCAACGAGAAGCAAGTGACGGTGCAAACCCCGCCGGCCTTTCTCACTCACGCGGCGGATGACAAGGTCGTCGTGTCGGACAACAGCCTCCACTTTTACGAAGCGCTCCTGGCACACCAGGTCCCCGCGAAGTATCTCGCCCTGCCCTCCGGCGGTCATGGTCTCAACGGCTACAAGGGCCCGATGTGGGATGCCTGGCAAAAGCAATCGATCCAGTGGCTCGCGGAGTTGAAGATGATCCCGGCCGCAAAGTGAGCTGGAACCATCGAACATCTGAGGGCTTGACGGAATTTCTACACTTCTGGTCGTATGACAGCACCTCGAAAAGCGGGCGGGTGTCGCAAAGCGTTCGGCGGATCGCCTCGCCGCGATGCAACGAATGTTCACCCGCGAGGGAAATTCGGCTCTGTGACTCTCCCGGCGCGCCTGATCATGGAACACTTCTTTGTGGTCCGGATGGCGAACTGAGCGAGTATCTCCCATGCGTCCCCGTGTGTTTGCCCTCTTCGTCGCCGCTTGGCTCTTTCAGAGTCAGGAGGGGCGTGCGCAGGCCTTCAATGATTTCCAGATTCCTCCGCACGACTACGGGAAGATCGAGGGCCGCGATGCGATGAGCCGGCTCGTGGCTCGGACGGCGAAGGGCGGGCACGATTTCGGCAATGAGACCGGGCTGCCGCTGCTGCGTCGACTCCTCGCAGAACTCGGGATGCCCGAGTCCTCGCAGATATTGCTTTTTTCCAAGACGAGTCTCCAGCGCGAATACATCACCCCGCAGACGCCGCGGGCGATTTATTTCAACGAAAACGGCTATGTCACCTGGGTGCCCGACGGGCTCATCGAGGTGTTGATGTTCGATCCCGATGCGGGCGGATTGTTCTTCCTCGAGGAACTCCCCGAGGAGCGGCCGGATCTAAAAACCGCTTTCGTTCGCGGGCGCGGGTGTACCGGGTGTCACAGTGGATCGGCGACGAACTTCCTGCCCGGACCGATGGCGCGCTCCGCCTATGTCGCGGATGACGGGCGGCGGATCGGATCGGTTCCCGGACATACCCGGATGCACCACGGTGTCCCGCTCGAGGACCGCTGGGGTGGATATTACGTGAGCGGTGCCCCGCGCTCACTCGGCCATCTCGGGAATGCCTTCGCCACCCGCGAGGGAGGAGAGACCCGGCTCCAGCGACCCGAAGAACCGGTCCTGACTAATCTCGGGGCGCTTTTTGAATCGGGCAAATATCCGGGTCCCGACGCCAACGTGCTGCCGTTGCTGCTCTTTGATCATCAGATCGAGGGACACAATCTGCTGATGGAGGTGCGCTACCGCTGGCGTCTCGCGGAGTATGAAAGAGAAAAGTCGGGCGGGGAGATCCCGACGGGGACTCGGCTCGGTCTCGAGCGCGGCTTGGAGCGACTTGTGCGCTACTTTCTCTTCGCCAATGAAGCCCGCCTCGACGGGTCCGGTCTGGTCGTCTCGACGGCCTACCGTGACGATTTCCTCCGGGACCGGCGGTGCGATGGGGAAGGTCACAGCCTCAAGGATCTCGACTTGAAGACCCGACTTTTCAGGAACCGTCTCAGCTACATGATCCACGCCCAGGCTTTCGAGGAGGCACCCACAGGGATGCGGAAAGCGTTTTTTGATCGGCTCCATGCCATTCTGACGCTCCCTGATCCGCCCGAGGGCTACCGGTATTTCGAAAAAGGCGAGAGGGAGCGCATCGTCTCCATCCTGTTGGCGACGCGCAAAGACCTGCCCGAGGCCTGGTATCGTGGCGGGGTGCGCAGCGCAAAGGTTCCCTGAAAAGCGGTAAGATTCGACGCGCAGTCTCTCAGGGAGCGAGACGCACGGGCACCGGATGCTCGACCCGCCCGATTGGTCTGATGCCGGGGCCGGGCTGGTCGCGGTCACCGAGGTCGGCGCGAATTTTTTCCGCTAGGCCGGTGAGTCGGGCGACGATTTCGGGATGTTGACTGGCGAGGTTGTGCTCGCTGCCGATGTCCTCGACCACGTTGAAAAGCAGGGGCGGAGTGCTCTTCTCCCCGGCTTTGAAATGGGGATGTCGTACGAATCCATCGAGGGGCAGGAAGAGCTTCCACGGTCCCGAGCGCACCGACTGGAGCTGGTCGAGGTAATAGTAGTAGTAGGCCTCGTGCGGGGATTTCGCGCCGGGTTCTCCCGTCAGCAGGGGGCGGATGTCGAGACCGTCGATCTTGCGATCCTGCGGCGGCTCGCCGCCCGCGAGCCGGGCGAAGGTAGGGAGCAGGTCCATCGTCGAGGCGAGTTCTTCGCAGGTGGTCGCGGCGGGGACGGTCCCGGGCCACCAGGCGATCATCGGCACACGGAAGGCACCCTCAGCCGTCGTGTATCCTGTGCCCGAGAGCGGCCGGTTCGATCCGCGACTGAGATCATCCGCGTTGGCCTTGATCGGGGCGCCGTTGTCGGAGGTCCAGATGACGAGGGTCTTGCGGTCGAGGCCGGTTTCCCTCAGCTTTGCGAGGATCTGGCCGGCAGACCAGTCGAGCTCCTCGATGGCATCGCCCCAGGGGCCGTTTTTGCTTTTGCCTTTGAAAGCCGGGCTAGCGAAGGGTGCCGAGGTGCTGCCGGGCATGGCCTGGGGCAGGTAAAGAAAGAAGGGTCTGTCGCGATTCCGCTCGATGAAGTCGAGGGCGCGCTCGGTTTCGCGCTTTGTCAGGTAGTCACGATCGACGGGGGCTTCGATGACTGTCTCGTTCTCCATCAGGGGAAGCGGCGGCCACTCGGAACCATCCTGCTCCCAGGTTCGTTCGGTCATGTCGTCGGAGTAGGGCACGCCGAAATACTCGTCGAATCCCTGACGGGTCGGCCAGAAGGGCGGCTGGTCACCGAGATGCCATTTGCCGACGGCGGCGGTGGCATAGCCGCTCTCCTTGAGCACTTCGGCGATGGTCTTCTCATCGGGATGGAGCCCGTAGGGCGAGACGGGCCGCAGGACGTGGTGGTCGCGGTCGTTCAGATGCATGGAGACACGCTGCGCGTAGCACCCGGTCATGAGGCTGGCTCGCGACGGCGTGCAGACCCCGGCGGTGACGCAGAAATGGGTGAACCGCCTCCCTTCTTCCGCCATGCGGCTGAGATTCGGGGTGCGGTGGAGGGTCGATCCGAAGGGCTCGATGTCGCCGTAGCCGAGATTGTCGGTGAAGATGACGATGAAATTCGGTTTTTCCACGGGATCAGCAGCGGCACCAGGGCCGGCGATCAGAGCGGTCGCGAGGGCGAGGGTGCCAAGGAGGAGTTTGCATTTCATAGGGAATCTCTTTCGGCTCAGGGTGTCGCCTCTACTTCCCAGTTTTCATCGAAGAAAGCGGCCCTGACGACTTTGCCGGGCCACTTCCCGTCGACTGGCGTGTTGATGTCGATTAGCGCCCAATCAGGGAGCTTCGGGATCTGCTGGGAGTTGTTGAGGAGGGCGTCTTCCCGGAAGGTCGGGCCACTGTTGAGGACGATGTATTTTTCGGGATTGAGCGGGTTGGGGAAGATGAGAACCGGCATGACTGCGGCGGCGGGATGCGCCTCTCCGGCAAGGACGAGCCTCTCCCCATCCCACGTGAGCGGGAGCCCGGGCAGGATCTTCCGGAGAATGGCATTGGAGGCGGGATCACCCCAGAGGATGAGGTTCGAGTTCGCGATATCGTCGTCGGTGATCGCGCTGTCATCCTTCACGGGGGCCTCCCCACGGAAGACTTTTCTCCAGAATCCGATCGCGTGATCTAGTTCACTCGCCGCCCAGGCACCGGTCTTTTCGTGGAGCGGGGAACCGGTCGGGCGGACAAAAACAAAGGAGGACATGAAGGCGTGATCGACCGGTCCGCAGACGTTTTGTGTTTTCGTAAGGGTCCCCGGCTTGGCCGGCGCGGGGCCTGCGACCCATTTGGAGTCCGCCTTATGGAAGACAGCTCCGGCGGGAGCGACGGCGACGGTCTGACGATCGAGGATGACGGTCTTCACCGGCTTCCCGGGGGAAAATTCCAGCGCGCTCACATTCGCAGTCGAGGCGACGATGGTGTCTCCCTGAAGCTCTGCGGTGACTTCGCTGCGGTCCCACTGTTTTTCGAGTCCGGTGACACGCACCCATTTCATTTCGGGATAGAGGAGCGAGTAGGTCACAAAGCGCACTTTCGCGGGCGAGGGCTCGTGTTTCGCGAGGGCCTCGGCGATTAGCGTTTCCACTTCGGGTTTGGCTTCGGCGAGGATCTTGTGGGGGGTCTGTGGACCGATGACGTGGTAGAGGGCGAGGTCTGGCGCGGTGCCGGCGACGCGGGCTTCGGTTGCTTTCGGAGAGCCGTCGCCGGGATTGACCTTGTTCGGCCCGGCGGCGGGCGGGGTGGCATTTCCCGCATCCTGCCGGGCGTAGCGTATCATGATGTCGGCAGCCTGCTTCTGCCCGTCGATCTCACCCGAGTAGGCGATCGTAGTGGTGTTGCTGAGGTTGGCGACGGAATCAGTAGCGTCGTACCAGCGGTAGAGAGTCTCCTCCCACGCGGTCGGCGGGGTTTTGCCATCGGCGTAGACTTGGTTGAACTCCCGCGTCTCGGCGAAGCCCGCGCCCGGCTGCACGGCTGCCCACATCCCGGCAAAGTGAGTCCCGAATTGCCAGACGGCTGCGCCGCCCATGGAAAAGCCGCGCATCACGAGCTGGTTTTCATCAATGGAATAATGCTGACGAGCATGGTCGAGAGCCTCGAAGAGATCGACTTCGCCGGCGAATTTGTTGGCATTGCAGTAGCGCCCGTAGAGATGGAGCGTGAAAGTGCCGGGCGGGTTGAACTCCCCAACGCTGTTGAGACGCTGATTGAGGAAGTCCAGTTCGCTTAGCTTTTCCCCGCGACCGTGTGCCCAGAAGTCGAGGCGACGACCGGTCGATTCCCCGGGCTTCCAGTCTTCGGGGATGACCATGCCGTAGGGCTGGACCGAGCCGTCGATTTTCGAGACGTATCCGCGCACGACCAATCCGGTCGAGCTGAGCCACGAGGGCGTGCCAGCCTCAAGTTCGTCGGCGCGGGTTTTGCCCCGCTCAAGGAAGTTCTTTGCGATCCCGACCTGCTTGGCTTCGAAAAACTCGTTGTAGCGCAGTGCCCAGTCGATGGCTTTGTGAAAAATCGCGATATCGGGGAGCAGGGCGAGCGCTTCAGGTCTGGCCTTGAGCTCCCCGCGCAGGGATTCGATCTGCCTGCCGAGTTCGTCGACCCCCGCCTGGAGTTCGGCCCGATCCCCGTCGGGGATCGTGATGCCTGGCTGGGGGATGAGCTTGATGCCGAGAGGATCGACGACGGGAGGAGGCGGGATCGGCTTCGCCGCCGCAGCGACTGTCTGCTGGGCCTCAGCATTGCTGCAGTGGAGGAGAAGCGCGGCCGTGAGGACGAGGAATCGGGGAAGATGCAGCAGAGGAAGAGACATGGCGGGGAAAAGGGAGATCCCCTTTTTACTAGCCGGCCCCGCTCAAAGCAATGTCGAATCATCCCGCCCTTTGAGCTGGATGAGCTTCTTCTTGATGACTTCGAGTTGGATCGTGAGCTGGTAGGCGGCCTTGACGATGTCCCCCGTGGTGGCCTCATCCCCGAGATGGCGGGCGGCGGGGGTGATCTTCATCATTTCGAGGGCGATCGTCTTGCAGGCCCCTTCGATTTTTGTAATGGCTTCTTCGCGGATCATTGCTGCGTCTTTTTAGATGGAATAAATGGCGACGATATCGTCGGGAATGATCTGCGGGCGCCCGCTCTCGAGTGAGACGAGGACGTAGTCGAGCCAACCTTTGGCGACTGCTTTGCCGTCGGCTGATTTGGTGATGAGGAATCCCACTTTGACGCTACGGCCTTCGATCTCCTCGACGCGAGTCTCGACCTCGGCGGTATCGCCGATGTGGAGGGGGCGTTTGTGCTCGATGTAGGAGGCCCGCACCACCCAGCTGAGTCCCCGTGCAATGAAGGCGTCCATCGACATGCCGTAACAGCGCTCCATCTGGTCGTAGCGCGCCGCGAGGACGTAGTCGTTGTATTTCGAATTATGGACATGCCGGTTCATGTCGATGTCATCCGGGCGCACCGTGATGAGGCTCTTGAAGGCGGAGTAAAGGGTCATGTCCGACCGTTTCGCTGGGATTTACATTCGCCGCTCGCGACGAAGCGGACTCAGCGGAAAAGGCGCTTGATCCGGTAGTCGCGACCGCGCTCGATCGGGTCGCTCGTGCGGATCGATGTCGATTTTTTCACCGGCGGGGCCGAGTAATCGCGCTTGTCGGTGATGAGTTCGAAAACGACGGGACCGGACTCGTCCTCGTGACTGATGATGGCCGGGTCGGGTTTATAGGGCTCGGGCTCGTCCTCGAGCGTCGCTCCGTCGGTGATCCAGCCCGGTACTCCGCCCATGGAGAACTTGTCGGTCGAGGAGTTCGAAGTGCAGGCCGGGACAAACGCGGTGAGGCCGAGGAGGAGGGCGGTGAGGGTCAGTCGGTTCATTGAAGATGAGGGTGGTGCAAAAGGGAATCGTCAGAGACGGCGAGCGTAGGCGATCTTTACGCAAATTCTATTCGAAATATGTGTCGTCGTGGGAATACGGAGGGGCGCAACAGCAAAGAAAACGTAACTTTACCGGTCCGGTGGAGCGAATTTGGTGCCAATCACCCGTGGGAATGAGAATCGCATCACCCGGACCGACTTCGCGCGTCTCGCCATCAATTTCCATCGTCGCACTGCCTTCGAGGATGAAATAGATCTCCTCGCTAAGCCGGTGGTAGTGGCGGTCGGTAGCTACACCGGGCTCGAGAGCGGCTTCGGCGAGGCTCTGTCGCACGACCGGGGCGTTGGTCAGGTCGAGGAGGCTCCGTATCGTTGACCCGTCCGCTGTCGTGAAGGGAATTTGCTCCGTTAGTTGATTGACGATCATTCCGGTCTATAGGTCATTTGGGCGATTATCATGTACCTTGTAAGCCATGAACGACAAGCAGGAGTTTTTCGACGTACCGAAAAAAGGGGGGGGCGGGCGATCCGCGAGGAAACGCGGAGGGCGAGGCTTCTTCACCCATTTCCTTTGGATGATGGTGCTGGGGTGTATCACTCTCGTGATTGCTCTGGTGGTCATTAAGGTCAGCGGCAAGGGACCGGTTGTGCGAAAGACGATCATCGCCTTGCTCGGCGGCAGTGCCTCGGCGGTGCCGACTCCGGCGGCCAAGGTCGATCCTCTCGTCGTTGAAAAGGTCGTCGAGGTCCCGGTCGAGAAGGTGGTGGAGAAAATCGTCGAGAAGATCGTCGAGGTGAAGCCTCCCATGCCCTCGGGCTACGTCTCTTGGAAAAAAGTCGATGTGGCGAAGCTCTGGAGCGATATCCCGGTGAAGACCGAGGTCGTGACCACCCAGGGCGGGACGGCGGTGAAAGAACGCGAGCGGGACGAGAGTTACCAGCTCGAGATGAAGCTCAATCTCACCGTGCCGAAGCCCAACCAGTCCGTCGCCGAGCTGGCCGCGATCAATGAGCATCTCCCGGCGATGCTCAAGGACTTCAATTCTCTCGTCGAAGCTGCCGAGGTCTCGCCTTTTTATCATTACCTCTATGAACTCAAGACGGCGAGGCTCCAGCAGAACATCACCCGCATCGACGAGATCCTCTCCCGACACAACCTCTACGACCTCGAGACCGCCCTGCAGATCAAGCACCCGGGGACAGGGCGCAAGCTCCTCCTCGTCCAGAGTGAGATGGACGTCGTCTCTGACGGATCTGACGGCGACCGCTGGCCCGAGCTCGATGATTACATCTCCATGTCGCAGTTTTATCAGCCCTTCACGAGCTACGGCTGGGGGAAAAGGACCAAGGTGCCGAACCCGCTCCTGACGCGCTGGGAGGCCAAGTTGAAGGAATATGAGGACGAATTCGCCAAACCCGGTCTCAGCATCGAGCGGAACCGGTCTCTCCGCGAGAACATCGACACTCACAAGCTTCAGGTCTCCGACTTGCGGGCGCGCAGCTACCTCATCGCCGAGGCCGATCCCTTCATCGTGATCCCCTTGTCCTTCCTCGGCAGGCGCGAGGAGAATGAGTTCGGCCCCGCTATCGGCGATTACGCTGTTGTCGTCTATGGTGACAAGCTCTTTCCCGCCATCGCCGGAGACGCCGGGCCGAGCTGGAAATTCGGCGAAGCTTCCCTCCGCATCGCCCGTCAGCTGAACGAAAAGGCATCGCCCTACAACAGGCCCGTGAGCGATCTGACGGTGACCTACCTCATTTTCCCCGGTAGCGCCGACGAGACCAAAGGGCCGCCCGACCTCGCCAAATGGCATCAGAAATGCAGCACTCTGCTCGAGGAGATAGGCGGCATCGGCGAGGGCTATTCCCTGCACCAGTGGGAGGATCTGATTGCGAAAAAACGGGCCGAAGTAGAAGCCGCAGCAGAAACCCCGGCGAAAGTGCCGGCGGTCCCCGCTGAGGAAACGCCCGCTCTCACCAAGCCTGTCGATCCGGCCGATGTACCAGCCGAGCCTGCTCCCGCACCTGTCGGCGGTACGCAGGAGGCCGGGAAGCAGGTCCCCGAGTAATCGGCCATCTGAAAGAAAGGCTGGATATTTCCCTCCCGTCCTCTTATAAGGTTTCTCTATGCCGAATCTCAATAAAGTTCAGTTGATGGGCAACATCACCCGCGACCCGGAGGTGCGATACACCCCGAAGGGCACTGCGGTGACCGATATTTCCCTCGCGATCAACCGCAATTTCAACTCCGATGACGGGGAGCGCCGCGAAGAAACGACCTTTGTCGACATCACTTTCTGGGGCCGTCAGGCCGAGGTCATCGGCGAATACATGAAAAAAGGTCGTCCTCTCTACGTCGAGGGTCGTCTCCAACTCGATTCGTGGGAGGACAAGACCTCCGGCCAGCAGCGCTCGCGTCTCAAGGTGGTGGGAGAGAATTTCCAATTCCTCGGCGGTCGCGAAGATGGCGGGGGAAGCGGGGGCGGAGGCCAGTCCCGCAGCAGCAGTGGCAGTGGCAGTGGCAGTGGCAGTGGCAGTGGCGCCCAATCCGACAGCGGCGGTGGTGGCGGCGGTTCCAACGAGGAATACCAGGAGAGTCGTGGTGACTCCTCGCCCCAGGCGCCGCCGCGTCAGGCCTCCTCCGCACCACCGCAGAGCAGTGGTCCCGGCGACGATGACGACGACATCCCGTTTTAAGGGCGGTCTAACATCCGGCGAATTTGCTAAAAACTCTCTCAGGGATTCGGCATCGAATCTGCTTTCTTCGAAGGTGGCTCCATCACCCGGTGCCGCAACGCTTTGAGCATCTCACGATCCCCTTCGCTTGTCACAGGTTCCGTCAGCAGCCCGGCTGACGATCTCGCCGAATTTGTCGAGATACTCCAGGGACTCGTTCGTGAGCCCTCCGTAGTGGGAACCGAGGACTCCTTTTTCCGCGTCCTTCGGCGCGAACTGGAGGAGGTCGATGTCACGATCGACCGCTACATGGGGATTCTCGTGGCGCGAGGGCGCGATCCCGAGAGCATCGTCCTCAGTGCCCACATCGATCGGCACGGACTGCTCTGCACGGGGCCGAATGAGTTTCACTACGCCGCCTTCATCGCGGGGAATCAGGGTGAGCTTTTCGGGGACTCGGTCTCCGAGCAGATGATCGCCTCCATCGCCGATCGCTTCACCGGCCAGCGGGTCCAGGCGCACCTGCCCTATACCGGCACTTATCTGGGCCAGGGCACGATCTCTTCGGGCCGACTTTGCGAATTCCGACGCAACCTTATTTTTGAAATTGGCGGTCTTGAGTTTCTCCAGCCGGGGACGCCGATCTCGTTTCTCGACCGGCTCCGGGTTACCGATACCCATCTCTCGGCCCAGCTCGATCCGGTCTTCACCAGCGAGATTGAAGGAAAATGTCTCGAGCTCGGAATCCGTTATTCCTATAAGGACCGCTGGATCGAGGCGGAGAACCTCACTCGCGCCAAACCCATGTCGCTCGGTCGCACCGAACTCGGCCGTCTCGTCGCGGCGACGGAGGGGCGCATTACCGGCACGACCCTGCAGATCCCCACGACCGGCTACCACACTGCCGAAGAGACCGCCTCCCTCGACTCGGTGCGAGCGGCGATCAAGCTGCTCTCGAGTTTCCAGTGAATCGATCACGGTTTCCGTCCGCGTCCGGGCGGGCCGCTCCCCGGGGGGGTGCGGTCGTCGCCGAAATACTTTTCACTGCGATAGCGCAGCCAGACCCGCAGCACTTGCGGAATCTGATCTCTCCCGGCGGGAGTGAGGCGTTCGTAGAGGGCAAGAGCGCGGGTGCGTTCGAGCCGGCAGGCGCCGTTGCGATGGGCATCCCAATGCGTCCGCGCGAGGCGGATACGGCGCGCTGCCTCCTTCACCAGCGCGGGGCCGTTGAGATCGTCGTCGTTGACTTTTCGCTTTGCAGGCATGCCCTAGAAGGAAAACGATACATCCTTTTCCCCGCGATGGCGACGGGATCATGCGATAGCCGAACCCCCTAAAAACCGATAGGGTTCGATCCATGACCCAACTCTTTTTGATTGTCGCCCTCTTCACCCTCACCGCTCTCTCGGTGGTAGCGGAACCGGCGAAGCCACTTTCCTACTTCCTCATCGGCAATTCCCTGACACAGGACACTGTGCCTGCGAAACTCGACGGCGACGTGCAGTGGCACGTCGATTGCGGGAAGAGCCTGCCCTACCTTTACGAGAACCCCGCCAGTCCCTGTGTTAAAAATTCGACGATCTGGCCCGAGGCTTTTGCGGCGAAGCAGTATGATCTGATCTCCGTGCAGGTGCACTACGGGAGCACCCTGGAGGAGGACGCCGCAGTGCTCTCCGAATTCCTCGCGATGCAGCCGAAGGCGGTCTTTGTGATCCACTCGGGCTGGGCCCGATCCGAGACGCGGGCAGGGGAGTATGCGGAGAAAAATCCCGACGGGCGGATGCAGCACAGTCCGGCCTATCTCAGGGCTCTCCTTGAAAAGCTGCACACCCTGCATCCGGGTCGCGAGATCCGTCAGACGCGGGCACAGGATCTCCTCGCGCAGATCGCCGCTGACATCGAGGCGGGCAAGTCGCCCTTTTCCCGAATCGAGGATCTCTACCGCGACGACATCCATCTCGACGTCGTGACCGGTCGTTACCTGATGCACAATGCGATGCGTCACGCTCTGGGGCAGCGGCGCTCGGCGGCGGGCTTCGAGGCGATTCCTTTGCCGGTGAAGGCTTATCTCGACAAAGTCCTCGACGCCCTGCCGCCCGTGAAGTCGTGAGCGGAATGGCGCGGGCGAAGAAGGAATAGCGCTTGCGCGGGTCGGAAAACGGAGAGAGGGCAGGAAGCATGAACGATCCGAACATTGAGCCGACAGAAGTGGCTCATCTCACCGAAGTGGAGATCAAAGACGCCCAGGTCATTTTCACCTCGGTTTGGAAGTCGCTTGTCGACCAGTTCGGTCTTGAAAATCTGCGTTTTTCCAAAGAGATCATCCTGCTCGGTGGTGCGCCCGGATCGGGGAAGGGGACAAACACGGCCTTCATTATGAAAGCCCGCGGGTTCACCTGCCCGCCCATTATCGTGAGTTCGCTCCTCGACAGTCCCGAGGCGCGGGCCTTGAAGGACAGGGGCATGCTCGTGGGTGACGGGGAGGTCATGGGGATCCTGCTACGCAAGATGCTGGAGCCCGAGTTCCGCGACGGTGCGATCCTCGACGGTTTCCCCCGCACCAAGGTTCAGGTCGAGTGCATGAAGCTGCTCGTGAAAAAGATCGGGGCGCTCCATCGCAAGTATGCCGAGACTCCGCTGGCCAGTCATTTTCGACGGCCGACCATTCACGTTATGGTCCTCTTCGTCGATGAGAAGACGAGTGTGGAGAGGCAGCTTTTTCGCGGTCGCCAGATCGCCAAGCACAACGAAGAGGTCGAGGCGACCGGTCTAGGCGAGTTGCAGGAACTGCGACCGACCGACCTTGACATCGATGCGGCGAAGCACCGCTATCGCATTTTCAAGGAAAATACGTGGGAGGCGCTGCAGTCACTGCGCGAAGTTTTCTTCTACCATCTCATCAATGCCCAGGGATCGGTCAGCGAGGTGGAGCAGAACATTATCAAGGAATTGAAGTACCAGAGCTCCCTCGAGCTCGAGCCGGCAACCTTCGAGATCGTCCGCGGCATTCCGCTTGCCCACGAGATTATTGTTCACGCGCGGCAGGAGCTGGTGCGTCGCCTCGACGGATACGCGCGCGAGCATGGCGAGCTCTTCAAGGGGGTGGCCGAACTCATCAATGCGAAGTTTATCCCCATCATCCAGCGCCATGCGATCTCGGGCCGGGCGGTCATTAACAACGAGGACCCTGTCCTCGCCGACCCGCTCGCTCTGGCGATGCTGATCGACATTTTTTCCGACCGCGGCTATCACGCCGTCGTCGATAAGCAACTGACGAGGATCCCGGAGCGGGTCAATGTGCAGACGGGCGAGATTGAATTCCGCCCCAACACCACCTACCGGATCCGCATCTATTTCGAGGGATCCGAGATCCGCCACGGGGGGCGCTGAGCCCCCGGGCAGGGTGAGGAAGATGGTCTCGATTATTCAATCTCGATCTCGATCGCTTCGGTCTTGGTGAACTTCTCACGCGAGTCGGCCGGGCGTACCAGCGCGGCCCAGTAGCCCTCCCAGGGCTCGATGTCGGCCCGACCGGAGCCACCCGTGAGGAGGATCTTGCTGCTCGTGGTGCGGGCATGGAACTTCCTCGGGCCGAAGGAGGGGCCCTGTACGACGACGTCTCGGATGCCGTTGGGGAGGCGACGGATCAGTTCGTTGTACTTCTTGGTGTTGTAGCCCATCTGGAACCCGGTCTGGGCCCACTGCGCGGCGTAGTCCTCACGCTCGGAGCGGGGGAGGTTGAAGATGACATCGTTCGCCTTTACTGCTTCGCGCACCTGATCGAGCTTCACTCCCTCAATGGGGAAGTCGTGTCCATAGTATTTGTCCTTGCTCTCGGTCGCGAGGGCGGGGAGGCGGAAGTAAATGTGGGCCGAGTCGTAGGTGCCGTCTTTGGGCGCTTCCGCGACGTAGGTGGCGTTCATGCCTTTGCGGCCGAGATAGAGGTGGACCCGGAACTTCAGCTCATCTTCCAGGACCATTTTCCAGATGATCTCCTTGCCGTCGAAGCTGGGCTCTTCTTCGAGCCGCAGGAACTTGCGGGCGCGGTGACGGGCCCGCGGATCCGGGTGGTCGGGGATCTGCTTCCAGCTATGATAGAAGAAGGTAATGGGGTTCTGGATGTACTGCCCCTCTGCGTCTTTCAGGAAGATGATGACACGGGCTTCGGGCCCGTAGAAGATGGCGTCATACTCGGGCTCGGAGAGTCGGTGGATCTCTTTCCACGAGGGATTGACCCGGAAGGTGGTGGGGATCTCGTTGGCGATCGTGGCGCGCGGGGTGGCGAGCTTGATGTTCATCTTCGCGAGCTCTTCGAGGTCGATCTTCTTTTGATTGGCGGTCAGCGAACTCACTTCCGCTTCCTCGTTGCCGCGGAGCAGGGAGACGAGAGAGGGCAACTGACGGCCCAGCGTTTTGTTCGAAATCTTCTTGGTCATGACGTCGAGGAACTCGGTCCCCTTTTCCGCCGGCTGCAGGTAGGTTCGGATCTTGCGGCGGCCGAGGAGCTGGCCGAGTTCGGCGGCGATGTCCTCGTCGACGAAGTCTTCGAAGTCGGAGAAGATGTAGAGTGAATCGACTTTCTGCTCGAGGAGGAAGTTGATCGCCGCATCGGTGCCCGCACCCTCCCATGTGCCGACGGTCAGGAACTGGTTGGGGCGGGTTTTGAAGGTCTCGATGAGCCGATCCACATAGCGCTGTGGGGCCTTGCGGGGGAGATCGTGCCAGAGGAACCAGTAAGGGGTATGGGTCTTGTAGACGGGGTCGAAGGGCACCACTTCCTCGGCAATGATGGAGCGCACTTCCCCATCACGATTCTGCCGGTTGATGAGCATGTTACGCACGTAGACGACAGGAGAGTCCTTGAAGCTCTTGTCGACCTCTCGCACGACGGCAGGGAGGAACTCGGCCATCGATCCGGAGACGTCGAGGATGACACCGAGCACTTCGCCCTCCATGGGCTGGCCGAACATCATTTTCGACTCGGTCGAGGTCGGCATGCCGAGACTCATCGAGGGATTGAACTCCATCCCGGTCTCTACGGCCACATCAGCCACGGTTACGTCGGCTTTTGAAACGGTGAACGAGGAGGTCGTGCTGACCGAGATGATGTCGGCGATGGCCGAGTTCACCGCCGAGGTCGGGGCGAGGGTGGGCTTGTTGAGCTTCACATTCTCGATCACTTCCTCGGGCTGGGGTGGGGAGGCCGAGGCCACGATCTGCGGCGGGACACGCGGCGGTTCCTGCGTCACGACGTAGGTGAGGGCGAGCACGATCGCGACGTGGATGAGCACTGTGATCGTGAGCGAGTTGAACTTGTCGCGGCGGATGACCTGGGCGCGGCGCTTGTCGATCGCCTCTTTGGCCTCATGGAGTGCCTCGATCTCGTTGCTGGAAAAGGCGACTTTGGGCAGGGTCATGGGTGAGCCGTCGCCGGACCGCTTCACCAGGGCGATGGTGGGCTCGTGATCGACGACCCGCTGCAGGGTCACCTCTTCGTCGAGGTCTTCGGCAGTGAGGGAGACGGCAACGGGTAGTGCTCCCCGCAACTCGGCCTGATAACGTTTTGCCGGTTCATACCCGGGGTCAATCTCGAGAGCTGAGGCGACGAGACCTTTGGCCTGCTCCACCGCGCCGACGGCGGCATAGGTCTTCGCGGCGGCAAGCCATGGTCCCGGTTCGTGGGGGATTGCCTCGCCCTCGTTTACCACCAGGACAGCGGCGTCGTGGTGGTCGTCCGCAACAAGTGCCTGGACGAGAGAGAGTCGCAGCTCCCAGTTGCCGGGATCAGCGGCGAGCGAGGTAGTGAGTTCCGGGATGGTCATGGTCGTGAAAGTCTGAATGTTTGTTTCGGGACTATTTCGCTAATCATTGGCAAAAACCAGCCCAAAGTGTGACATCGAGTAGACGCATATTTACGCAAGGTCCCTTTCACATGCCTGCGAGGGGGCAAAAAGCGGGAGATTAAACCAGTTGATGGTGCCCCGGTGAGGTTGCGGCGGGTGGTTGGCGGGCCTGAAAAGAAAAGACCAGCCGAAGGGGGGAATTGAACCCCCGACCCACGCATTACGAATGCGTTGCTCTACCCCTGAGCTACTTCGGCGTCGATCCTGCCCGGAAAAGGGCGGGGTGAAAAGTAGTCGAGACTGTTGCGGTGTCAATGGGTTCGATTCGTTCGATGGGGGCGGGGCGGCACCCTTACCGAACGAAATTTTTGACGAAAGAGGATTTCCCGCTGTCACAGTCGGCCGATTCGCGGCAAAGTCTCTTGAACCTACGACATGAACCCAGGCGACCGCGAGCTTTTCATCGAGCAGGTCCGCGAACACCACGCTGGCTTGCGCGGGTTCGTGCGCTCCCTCGGCGTCGACCCGCTCTGGGTCGATGACGTTGCGCAAGAGGCCTTTATCGTCGCCTACAATCGCCTCGGCGAGTTCGATCACAGTCGCGACTTCGGGGCCTGGTTGCGCGGGATCGCCCGGAATCTGGTGATCAACGAGCGCCGCAAGGACGCGCGGCGCAAGCGCATCATCTCAGACAATCTTACCGAAGTCCTCATTGCCTCGTCGTCGGCCACTGATGAGGAAGAGGATGAGATGGGCGACCTCGCCCTCGTGAGGCTCAATGCCTTGAAAGAGTGCGTCAAAGGCCTACCCGAGAAGAGCCTGCGGCTCCTCAAGTCCCGCTACGAGGATGACAACTCGGCTCAGGACATCGCCGAAGAATTTTCCATGAATCCGCCGGCCGTGCGCAAGGCTCTCGAGCGGATGCGCACTGCCCTGCGCGATTGTATGGAGGAAAAAATGCAGATGGCGACGGCCGTCTAACCGGAGAAAGGATGAAGCCCGAACCAAGCGGATCAGAACTCCTGCAACGACTCCTCCACGGGGAGCCGGACGGAGGCGATGTGGCCGCCCTCGCCGCGCAGGCGGCGGCGGATGGCGATTTCGCCCGCGTGGTCTCCGACGAACTGGCTTTCTCCGGGCTCTTGCGCGAAGCGATCCGGGCGGGGACGGGAGATGAGGGACGGTCTTTTGAAACTAATCTCCTCAGTGCCGCGTTGCCCATGGATGATCTTCTCGGTCGGGTGCGGGAGGGGGTGGCGACGACCTACGAATGTGATCAGGTCGTGAAGCATCTCTGGGAATCGCCCGGGGCGGTGAAACAATTGCGCCGCGATCTCGCGATGGAGGAATTTTTCCACGAAGCGCTCTCCGGCTCGAAGTCCGAGAACTCGTTCATCCAGTCCCTCGTGACGCGGATGTGGGCGGAGACGCGCCGCGATCATTTTGTCGATGATTTCACGAAACGTCTCAAGCGCGAGCTGGCGCCGGTCGCGGACGAGGCAGAAGAGGGGAAAATCGTTCCCTTCACCGGCGGCTGGGGCCGCACCCTGGTGCAGATGGGCGCGGTTGCGGCTGCCCTCGCCCTGGGGGCGTTCTTTGGAGTGCAGAGGATGGTAGATCGTATTTCGGCAAAGCCGGCCCTCGCATCGGTTGTGAAAAGTTCATCAGGGGTGATCTGGTCAGGGGAGACAGCCCCCGGGGATGACGGAACGATCAGATCCGGTCTCTACCACCTCAGTAGCGGAGTGGTTTCGATGCGGATGTCGTCGGGGAGCGAACTGACGGTGGAAGGCCCCGCGATTTTCGAGGTTGGTGACGATGCCTCCACTTTTGTTCATGAGGGCATCGCTCTGGCGCGAGTCGCATCGACGGATCTCGGGATCTCGCTGAGGTCAAAGGGGCTCAGTATCTCCGAGCCGGCCCGTCTCATCGGGATCGACGCCCGCTCTGAAGGGACGACTGAGGCCATCGTTTTTAATGGCGACGGGGGGATCTGCCTTACCGAGGGCGGGAAATGCCGCGAGCTTTCTGAATTTGAAGCAGTCAAGGCGGACCACGTTCGCGAGCGCCTCGTCGATGTGCCATACAATCCCAAGGCCTTCGCCAATGCCTGGGCTCTTCTTTCCGGAGTGGAGAATAATCTCGGTTCTGTCCGCATCGAGATGCCGGGCACGGCGATCTCGTCCGAGCAGGGACGGGAGGGCGAGGTCCAGGTCTATGTGGAGAATGAGTCTTTCCGGCCCGAGGGCGACCTGGAAGTCGATCAGATGGTCGTGGGTGAGTTCTCGGTGGCCGAGGCCAATCCCGGTCAGCAGCTCCAGGCGAAGGGCGAGCTGCGCAGCTACCTGCTCCAGCTCTGGCCGACCGAGGGGGGAGAAGGCGGGGAGGTCGAGACTTCGCTGACTTTTGATCATCCCGTCGTCGGAGTGATTTACTCGTCGGATCGTCTCGTGAGTTCCGATTCCTCGGTCGGATCGCTGATCTCCCACGAGGGCGGCGCAGCGAGCGAGGATCGCGGGATGGACTCGGGCAACGACGAGATCCTCCTCAGTCAGGATCGGCGCACGCTCAATCTGCGCTTCAAGGGCGGCGGCGCTCAGGCCGAGCAGGTCCGCGTGCTCGTGGCGTTGAACTAAGGGGTGGCAAAGCCCTCGTCGGTCGGTCCGACGATGACCCGGATCGCCTCTGCTGCGGCAGTGAAGCCAAAAGTCCCCGTGACCGGAGTGGCCGAGCCGAACCCCGTCTCGCAATTGATGCGGCGTGACGCGCCGGGTTCGGGATCTTTCCGGACACTGCCGTCGGTCCAGGGGAAACGGGCGTTTTCCTCGCTGTAGACGGTGCGGACGTGAAAGGGGGCATGGCTCTCCTCGGGAGGGTAGCCGTAGTGGAGGCGCAGCTCCTTGCGGACGAAGCGCAGCAGCTTGTCATTGCTCGCACCGGCGAGATCGGCGACCCGGACGGCGGCGGGATTGCTTTTTCCCCCCGCGCCGCCGGCGACGATGAGAGCGAGCGAGCGGTCACGGCACGAGGCGATGAGGAGGGCCTTGAGCCGGGCGTCATCGATCCCGTCGACGATGCAGTCATAATCGCGCGCGAGCAGCCGATCGACGGTCGCTTCGGTGAAAAAGGCGATCTCTTCATGCACGATGAGTTCGGGATTGATGAGGCGCAGGCGCTCCGCCATCGCCGTGACCTTGGGGCGTCCGATGTGACCGGCGAGGGCGGGGAGCTGGCGATTGGTGTTGGTGACGCAGATCTCGTCGAGATCAATGAGGGTGAGCTCGCCTATGCCGCTGCGCGCGAGCGCCTCGGCCGTCCACGAGCCGACTCCGCCTATCCCGATCACCGCGACGTGAGCACGGCGCAGCTTCGGCAGTGCCGCCGCCCCGTAGAGCCGGGCGAGACCGGAAAAGCGGTCGAGGTAGTCCGTGGAGAGTGTTTCGTTCAAAGTCGAAGGGTCGGTGAGGAGAATCAGGTGAGAATGGCCACCTTGCGTTGGAGCCCTGCCCGTTGCAAGTTGGTGAAATGAGAAAATTGATCGTATGAAGTGGCAGATCCTCGCCATCGGCAAACCCTCGCTCCGATACGCCAAAGCCGGAGTGGAGGAATACCAGAAACGCCTCAGCCGCTACACCACTCTTGATCTCCAGACCGACTGGAAAGACGCCGGGCAGGTGAAAAACAGCGAGGCCCTCCTCTCCGCGAGTGAGGGGGCCGTGCGTATCGTCCTCGACGAACGCGGAGAGACCTGGACCACCGCCGATTTCGTCAGTCGGGTCGAAGGCTGGCAGATGAACGCGGTGAAGCGGGTCGCCATCCTCATCGGCGGAGCTGACGGACACACCGACGAGTTGCGCCGCGGCGCCGATCATCTCATCGCCCTGAGCGGATTCACCCTCCAGCACGAGCTCGCCCTCGTCGTCCTGCTCGAGCAGATCTACCGCGTCCATACCGTCATGCGCGGTGAGCCGTATCACCGGTAGAGTCTCCCGCGAAAGCGGGGACGAGGGCCGATTTATTCGCTTCCCCTAATCGGGCGAATAGAGTAATTTTATAATTTTGATACTTGGAATAATTGATATTACTTAATAACCCTATGCGTCTCACCCTTTCCCTCCGGTTGCTTCCGGCCATCGTCCTCCTGCTTGCCCCGGCGCTTTCTCCCGCAGAAATGCCCGCTCCCAAGCCTTCCGCTGAACCTGCCGTCGAGCCTGCGAAGCCGGCGGCACCTGCCCCGGCGGAAAAAGACGAGCCCAAGCCCGCTGCGCTCCATGTTGTGAAGACCGGGCCCCTTATCCAGAAAGTCAAAGTCAGTGGCATCGTCGAGAGCACGCGCGAGACACCGATCGAGATGAATCTGAAGCGCTGGTCCGATCTCACCGTGATCCGCGCCGCGCCTCACGGCACCGAAGTGAAGGCGGGCGACCTGCTCATCGAGCTCGAGACGAAGGACCTCAAAAAGAAGATCGAGGAGACGAAGCTCGCCATGCCGGGGAGCGAGATCGATCTTTCCACCGCTGAACTCGAACTGGAAGGCGAGGAAAAATCGACGCCCATCGCGCTGGCAAAATCTCTCCGCGACAAGATGCAGGCCGAGCAGGATCTCGCCCATTTCGAAGACGAGAGCCGCCCCATGCGCGAGCGCGGCGCGAAGGAGGACGTCAAGGAGATCGTCGAGGCGCTCGCCTACTCGGAAGAAGAGCTCAATCAGCTCAAAAAAATGTATGAAAAGGATGACCTCACCGAAGAGACCGAGGAGATCATCCTGCGCCGCTCCGAGAACACCGTCTCGCGCTATCGCTGGATGCTCGAGCAGACCGAGGCCCGCACCGAGCGCACCCTCAACACCCTGCTCCCCCGTGAACACGAGGGGCTCAAGACCAGCCTCGAACTCCGGCAGATCAGCTGGCGCGCCGGGGAGAAATCGCTGCGCGAAGGTCTCGAGAAAAAGCGACTCGATACCGCCGCGAAGCGACGCGAGATGGAGGAGCTGAAAAAATCCCTCGCAGAGATGGAGGAAGACCTCACCGCGATGCGGGTGACCGCGCCCCACGACGGCATCGTCTACTACGGCATGAGCCAGCGGGGCAAATGGACGACCGCCTCGCTCGTGGATCGCAAGCTCATCCCCGGTGGCAAGCTGACGATGCGCGAGATCGTCATGACCGTGGTCGATCCCGCGAAGGTGCAGGTGCGTCTCGCCCTCACCGAAGATCAGCTCAAAGACCTTGCCGAGGGTCAGAGCGGACCGCTTCACCTGAAGTGGAAGCCGGATTTCAAGTTCGATGCAAACGTGAAGTCCATTCTCTACGTGCCCTTTTCTGACAAGACCTTCGACGCGATCCTCAGCGTGAAGACGCCGGCGGATGCCCCCGCCCTTTACCCCGGCATGACGGCGGACGCCGAGATTACCGTCTACGAGAAGAAGGACGCCCTCGCCATCCCAAAACTTGCCGTGAAAAAAGAGGGTGAGAAGGAGACCGTCATCGGTGCTGACGGCAAGGCGATCCCCGTCAAGACCGGCCGCAGCGATGGCGAGAAGATCGAAATCCTCGAAGGGCTCGAGGCCGGCGACTCGATTCGCGTGCCCGAGGCGAAACCCGAGGCGAAACCCGAGGCGAAACCCGAGGCGAAACCCGAGGTCAAACCCGAGGTCAAACCCGAGGTCAAACCCGAGGTCAAACCCGAGGCGAAACCCACTGATGCCAAGCCTGCGGCGACTCCGTCCGGCGGGGCCAAGCCTGCTACCGCAACGCAGGGATGAGCCGCTTCGCCCGACTTCTCCTTTCCCTCGCGGCTGCGGCTCTGCCCGCTCTTGCCACCGTCAGTCCTGCCGATGAGCCGGCGGCCTCGGCTCCGAAGTCCCTCGACGAGGCCATCGCGGCGGGGATCGATTTTCTCATCGCCGACCAGAATCCCAACGGCAGTTGGGGATCGGCACGGCAGACGAAGGGGCTCAATATCTACGCGCCCGTGCCCGGTGCTCACGATGCCTTTCGCGTCGCGGTGACCGCGATGGCGATCTCGGCCCTGTGCGACTCGGCCCTCGCGGAAAAAGAAGGCCCCGCCGGTGAGGCGCTTTCAAAAGGCGAGGTTTATCTGCTTGAAGCCCTCCCGACAGTGCGGCGGGCCAGCGCCGATGCGATCTACAATGTCTGGACGCACGCCTATGGCATCCAGGCCCTCGCCGATCTCTACGCGCGGACAGACGATGTCGAAAAGCGAACCCGCTATGTCGCGCTCATCAACAATCAGCTCGACCGCCTCACCCGCTACGAGTCCGTCGATGGCGGCTGGGGCTACTACGATTTCCGCGTCGGCACGGCGCGACCCTCGTCGAGTTCGATCAGTTTCACGACCGCCACCTGTCTCGTCGCGATGCACGAGGTGAGGGAGATCGAGGGCGTCGAGCTCGCGCAGCCCGTCATCGACCGCGCCATCGCCGCGATCAACCGCCAGAGGAAATCCGATCACAGCTACCTTTACGGCGAGTATCTGAATGCCCGTCCGCTCTACGGCATCAACCGGCCCGCCGGCAGCCTCGGCCGCTCCCAAGCCTGCAATCTCGCCCTGCGGATCTGGGGCGACGAGACCGTCACCGACACGATCATGCTCGAGTGGCTGCAGCGGCTCGAGGAACGCAACGGCTGGCTCGACATCGGGCGGAAACGTCCCGTTCCTCATGAGTCGTGGTTCGCGGTGGCGGGCTACTTTTTCTACTACGGCCACTTTTACGCCGCCTGCGGGATCAATCTGCTGCCCGAGAGCGAGCGGGCCGCCTCGCGTCAACTCGTCGCCGATCTCATCATGCCGCTCCAGGAAAAGGACGGCTCCTGGTGGGACTTTCCTTTTTATTCCTATCATCAGCCCTACGGCACCGCCTTTGCCGTCATGACTCTGGCGCGCTGCCGTGAGAACGACCTTTCTTTTTGAAAAAAGTGGGGCATTTCTTGTGCGATGCAGACAAGTGACTTCGACTACGAGCTCCCGTCCGAGCTCATCGCCCAGCACCCTCCGGAAAAGCGGGGCGACTCCCGCATGCTCGTGGTGGATCGAGCAGCCGGGACGATCACGCACCGTCACTTCAGCGATTTCCCGGGATACGTGAGGCCCGACGATCTCATTATTCTGAATGACACCCGCGTCGTCGCGGCCCGTTTTTTTTCCAACGACGGCACGCAGGAGATCCTCCGCGTCGAGGCCCTCGGAGAGCGGATCTGGAAATGTCTCGTCAAGCCGGGGAAGAAGTTCAAGCCCGGGCACACCATCGAGATAGGGGAGTGCAACGGCACCGTTACCGCGATCTGCGAAGAGGGCGGCGAGCGGCTCATCGAGTTCAACATCGCGCCCGATGAGGCCACTCACGGCCACCTCGCCCTGCCGCCCTACATCCAGCGACCCGACGCGGTCGATGACAAGGACCGCTACCAGACCGTCTATGCCCGCGAATCGGGAGCGATCGCCGCGCCGACCGCCGGACTCCATTTTTCCAAAGAGATGCTCGCTCCCCTGCCGCACGCCTTTGTCACTCTGCACGTGGGGATCGGGACCTTCCGCCCCGTCTCGAGCGAGACCATCGCGGGCCACCACATGCACAGCGAGCGCTACGTGCTCGACCCCGGCGTGGCCACCGCGATCCGGACGAGCGGGCGGACCATCGCGATCGGGACCACCGTCGTGCGAGTCCTCGAGACCTGCGCCCGCAACGGGGGAGGGGAGCTCGTCGCCGGCAGCGGCGAGACCGATATTTTTATCTTCCCGCCCTACGAGTTTCAGGCCGTCGACGCTCTCCTCACTAACTTCCACCTGCCCAAGTCGACCCTGATGATGCTCGTGAGCGCCCTCGCCGGTCGCGAGCTCATCCTCGAGGCCTACCGGCAGGCGGTGGAGGAAAAATATCGCTTCTTCAGCTATGGTGATTGCATGCTGATTCTTTGAACAGTTCGACTCAGCGATTCTTGTTGTTTCTGACGTAAAGTGTCGCAAGATACGGGGCTCACGATACCGTTTGCCGCCATCCGGGACTCCCGAGGCGGAGAGACCAGGCTGACCGCTCATGTTCCATTTCCTATCGCAGAAGCGTCTTCAGAGCCGCGGGTTTTCCAGCGGACAAAAAAGGCGTAAGCTGAACGAGACCGCCATGTCCGAGATGATGCGGTCGGGCTGGCAGGTCAGCGGACTTCTCTTTGCCACCTTTGCCGCCCTCGTCTCCTTCTGGATTATCTTTTCCTCGAGTAGCGGCTCGATTTTCGACGGGTATCACCTCCGGACCTTCGTTGTCGTCACCGTCATCTCGGCGACCCTCGTGGTGCACTGGCACGTGAGTCTGCCGCAGACTTTTCATCAGAATTCGCGCATCACCCTCATCCTCGTTGTCATCCTGGTCCAACTGATGCTCGTGAAGTTGAGTGAGCACATCGCGACGACCTTCGCGCCCGAGGGCGACTTCCGCTTTCTCGTCGCGCCCTACATCTTCGCGCCCATCATCGTCTCGCTCCTCGTGGGGCGGCGGCACGGGACTTTTGCAGTGGTCTACTCGAGTCTCTTCGGCGGCATGACCGTGGCAAAAGAGGAGGCCTTTCCCTTCATCATTTTTTCCATGATCTGCGGCTTCGTCGCGATCTACCTCACGAACAACGTCCGTCGCCGCAGCCGTCTTGTCATGGCGGGGGCATACTCTGGAGTGGCCTGTTTCCTCCTCGCCTCCACTCTCGACCTCATCCAGTGGCCCGGCTTCACCCCCGACCTGAGCCAGTGGGAAATGGTGGGAAAACAGGCCCTCTCCGCGATCCTCGTTTCTTCCCTGACCGCCGTGCTTGTGAGCGGACTGCTCCCCCTGATCGAGGCGACCTTCCGCATCACCACCGATGTCTCGTGGCTCGAGCTGGCCGATCTCAATCACCCGCTCCTCAAGCAGATGACGATCGAGGCCCCGGGGACCTACCATCACAGCCTCGTCGTTGCGACCCTCGCCGAGACCGCCGCCGAGGCGATCGGGGCCAGTGCGATCATGTGCCGGGTCTGTTCCTACTTCCACGATATCGGAAAGATGAAAAAGCCCGCCTACTTTATCGAGAACATCGGCGACGGACATAATCCGCACGATGACCTCACCCCCAACATGAGTGCCCTCGTCATCATGGCCCATGTGAAGGACGGGGTCGACATGGCGATCAAACACAAAATGAACGCCGAGATCGTGAACGTGATCATCGAGCACCACGGCAATTCGCTGATTCGCTTTTTCTACCACCGCGCCCTCAAGCAGCGCGACGAGATCAAAAAGCAGTTTGAAGAGGGCAATGCGCACGAGGAGGACATCCCCGAGGTCAAAGAGGAGAGCTTCCGCTACTCCGGTCATCGCCCACGCACGCGGGAAAGTGCCATCATCAGCCTTGCCGATGCGGTCGAGAGCGCCTCGCGCAGCCTCCAGAAGCCGACGCCTAAAAAGATCGACGAGCTCATCGACGAGCTTTTCAAAGAGCGCCTCAACGACGGACAGCTCGATGATGCCGCGCTCACTCTTGCCGATCTTGCGACGATCAAGAAGAGCTTTTCCGCCACCCTCCGAAGCATGATGCACAGCCGCATCGAGTACCCCAAGCTGGAGGAAGGCGGCGACAAGTCGAAGCCCAGGACGAAGACCCGCAAGCTCGTCAGTCCCACCCCGGGTGCATCGGTGAGCGGGAGCGGTTCGGGGAATCCCCCCGGCAGTCCGCCCGCCGGATGAGGCTGCCCATGATCCCGCCTCTGAGAAAACTTCTCCTTCCGCCTCCATGTCCGTTCCCGCCCTGCCAAGGATTGAAATTTTTCCCCACACCGCGTGCGGGGAGATCTTCCTCGATCGCCTTACGGGTCAGGCGCTCGCGGCGTTGCCGCTCTGCCTCGCCTCGCGTGGCGGTGAGGAGCCGGTGCTCGGCGCGCTCGAGGAAGTCGAGATCAGCCTCGTTTCCGATGAGGTCATTGCCGGGGTGCACGGGGAGTTCATGGACGATCCGACTCCGACCGACGTGATCACTTTTCATCACGGCGAGATTCTCATCAGTCTCGACACCGCCCGCCGCGAGGCGCCCGCGCATGGGAACAGCGTCGCAGAGGAGACCCTACTTTATCTCATCCATGGACTGCTTCACCTGAACGGGCACACCGATCTCGGCGAGCCTGACCGATCCACCATGCATCGGGTGCAGGAGGAGATCCTGAGACAAATTTTGGTCGGACCGACGGAGGTCGCGGCTTCTAACCAGTAAAAGAAAAAAGACGTAGCGTCGATCTCAGCGCGCCGCCGCGATTTCTCCCTCGCTGCGCCTTTCACGTCGTCACCGGGCTGCATTGTCCGGGTTGCGGGAACACGCGGGCCACTTATGCGCTGTTGCACGGTGATGTCGTCGGGGCGCTGCGGCAGAATGCACTCTCTGTCATCGGTCTGCCCTTTCTCCTCTACTGGGTGGGTCGGTCCTGGATCGGGTGGGTCTACCCGGTCCGTGTTCGTCCGCTCCCTTTCGCCTGGCGCTACTCCCATTCCCTGACCGTCATCGGACTCGTCGTCGTCTTCTGGGTCGTGCGCAATCTGCCCTACGCTCCCTTTGACCGGCTAGCGCCCGTGCCAGTCACGGTGAGTCGGGCGTCTGCAGCGCCAGCAGGGCCGCTCCGAGATGCTCTGCCACCAGCGGGGCACTGACCGACTCCGCCGCGATCCCACTGCGCTGCACTGCGATCTCGGCTGCCCGACCGAGTAGCCAACTCCCGAGGCAGGCAGCATCGTGAAGGCTGATGCCCTGGGCAATGAGCGAGGCGGTGACCCCGGTCAGGACGTCCCCCATGCCGCCGCTCGCCATCCCGGGATGACCGGTCGTGTTGAACTCCACCGGCGAACCGGGCGAGGCGATGAGAGTCCGCGCGCCTTTGAAAATCAGCGTCACTCCCCAGGCCTCGACCATGGCTCGCGCGAGCGAGGTGCGGTCGGGGAAAATGGCATCACCCGTGAGTCGTTTCATTTCCCCCGGATGCGGCGTGAGGAGCCGGTTCGCCGGCAGGGACGGCAGCCGTGTCTTGTCTCTCGCGAGGGCATTGAGCCCATCGGCATCGACCACGGCAGGGCGGGGGTCGTCATAGATCAGGTCGATGATCTCCGGCGGAACCTCATTGCCAAGTCCGGGCCCGATCGCCCAGACATCGCCGGGGACATCGGCGATCCCGTGATAGTCGGTGAGAGGTTTCACCATCACCTCGACCGGGCACTGGCTCGCGACGACGGGGTAGATGGACTCGGGCACGCAGACCGTCACCAGGCCCGCTCCGCTCCGCGAGGCGCCGAGAGCCGTCAGCACGGCCGCCCCGGCGAGCCCCCTGGATCCCGCGAGGATTGTGACTCGCCCCGCCGTGCCCTTGTGAGTGTCGAAAAGACGGCGCATCAGTCGCGGCCTGAGATTCGAGGCAAAAAGAAAACCTCGAGACGCGTCTCCCACCGTAACCGGTATCGCGAGCGGGATCTCGACGAGACGCCCGACATGGTTCACCGCCCCATCTTCGGCGAAACCCGCTTTTGCCGCCGTGATCGAGATGGTGTAGTCCGCCATCACCGCACCTTCCCCGGGGACTCCGGTGTCGGCATTGAGGCCCGAGGGGATATCGATCGCGAAGCAGGTCGCAAAATCCTCGCGGCGCAGCCGGTTCATCCGCCCGGCCAAGTCGACGAAGCTGCCCCGCAGATCACCCTTCGCCCCGATCCCGAGCAGCCCGTCGATGAGGACGAGACGGTGGCCCGCCCCATCGGTGTTTCGTGCCGGTGCGGCTTCGTACTCCGCCAGTTTCTTCGCGGGAAGTTCGGGGAGGCTCTCCGGATCCCCGGCAAAGTGGAGTGTGACACGCCAGCCCCGCTCTTTCAGGCGACGGGCCACGACGAGAGCATCGCCTCCGTTGTTGCCCTTGCCGCAGAAGACCTCCACCGTGGCCGGTTCGGGGAAAAAGTGCAAGACCACCTCCGCGCAGCGGCGTCCCGCCTCATCCATGTAGGGCTCGGGATCGACGCCCGTGGAAAAGAGGCGGCGCTCGGCCCCGGACATTTCTTCGCAGGTGACGAGCATGTCCGGTCGGGCGGTTGGCGCTTACCTGCTGAACTGCACGATTCCCCGCGCGATGCTGTCGGCGACGACCTGGCGGTAGAGCGGATCGGTCATCGCGGCGCGCTCGTCTTTGTTGCTGATGAATCCGCCCTCGACAAGGACGGCTGGGTGCTTCGTGTCGCGCAACACTGCAAAGTTCGCCGTTTTCACGCCGCGGTCGGTCGCCTTCACGTTTTTAATGAGCTCGCGCTGCACTAGCTGGGCGAGCTTTTCGGAACTCGAGGTGCGATAAAAGGTCTCGATGCCGAGGGCGGCGACGCGGTAGCTAGAGTTAAAATGCACGCTGACGAAGATCGCATTACGGTTCCGGTTCGCGATGGAAGAGCGCTCGGAGAGAGCGATGAACTCGTCGCGGGACCGTGTCATGATCGTTTTAAACCCGGCTTCCTTGAGACTGCGCTCGAGACGGCGCGAGACATCGAGGTTGATGTGCTTTTCGTAAACGTAGGAGTCAGCAGCTCCGAGGTCCCTTCCCCCGTGCCCCGGATCGATGATCACGGTCTGGAAGGCAAGAGCAGAACCCGTCGTCGCGAGGAGGGCGGCGAGGATCAGACTTGGATAGCGGAGGAATCGGAAGGCGTGCATGGGGAAGAAAATAAACCTTTCTAAAACTTTTTCAACAAATATGAAACTAATTTTAAAATTTAACGGTATTTGATTATTAATCTTGCGAAATTTTAAAATCTTTGTCGGCACAATGAGGAGGAAAATCCGGGTGAGCGGCCCGGCTTCTCATATAGAAACGGATTCGCGAGGATTTTCATAGACGCGGTCTCTGCCTTGATCCTTTTGTATTACGGTTTAGGTTCGACGCCGCTGCGGTCGGTCCTTATGGACGGAAACGCAATGCTAACCCGCCTAACTCAGTCCCCATTCCCTATGCAAAAGCCCCTGACTTCAACGACCGCGTGCCTGATCCTCGCGCTCTCGACCCTACTTATGACAGCCGATAACGCACACGCCGAAGAGGCGAAAAAGCCGGAATCCCTCACCGAGAGGATTAGCTACGCCTACGGGCTCATGATCTCCCGCCAGCTCAAGGAGCGTGGTATCGAGATCGATCTCGGGCAATTCTCGAGCGCCTTCAAAAACGTCGTCGCGGGCGGGGAGCCTCTCCTCACCGAAGACGAAGTCGCCGCAGCTTTTGCCGAGAATGAGAAAATCACCGCGACCAAAAACATGAGCCCCGAAGACAAGGTCAACATGGAGGCTGGCGAAACCTTCCTTGCGGAAAACGCGAAGAAAGAAGGCGTCAAAACCACCGCGAGCGGTCTTCAGTATCTGGTCATCAACGCCGGTGAAGGGGCCAAACCAAAGGCCACTGAGGAGGTCAGCGTTCATTACCACGGCACTCTCATCGACGGAACTGTCTTCGACAGCAGCGTCGAGCGCGGAGAGCCGGCGAGCTTCCCGCTCAACCGCGTCATCCCCGGCTGGACCGAGGGGGTCCAACTGATGCCCAAGGGCGCGAAATACAGATTCTTCATTCCCAACGACCTCGCCTACGCCGAGCGCGGCGCCGGGGCTGACATCAAGCCCTTCAGCGCCCTCGTCTTCGAAGTCGAGCTCCTCGAAATCGCCGGAGCCGAGTAAGGTAGTCTGTTGAGAATATTCTAAACCCGACAGGGTCAGGTGTTGCACCTGACCCTGTTTGCTTTTGGGAGAGCGTAACGCAACCCGCGCCGCGACTCCCGCAAGATCCGCGTGGCGTCTCTCCATGATTGAGGCGTTTGGTGAGAAGCATGGGGCGCGGTCTCTTCCCGACCATCACGATTGGCCTAGTCGTTGCGGCGTTCGCTTCCCATCCCATCACCACGCTCCGGCTACCCGCTCAGCTTGTAGTCTGAGACTCCTGCCAATCGCCTGATATCTCAGGCAATGATTTCTTTGAGAACGCCGGTGCTGTCACCGTGGCGTTCGGCCGACACCCCGATACCGTGCAATAGTGTCAGCCAGGCGTTGCAGAGGGGGGTGTCTTTTGAAACGACGATATTATGTCCGAGCTTGATCCCGGCACCGCCACCGGCGAGGAGCGTCGGGCAGTTGTCGAGATAGTGTTCACTGCGGAGATTGCTGCCGTAGGCGAGTGCGGTATGGTCGAAGAGGCTGGTGCCGTCGGCTTCTTTGGTGGCCTTCAGTTTGTCGAGGAGACCGGCGAGCAACTCGCTTTGGGCGAGGTCGCGGCGCTGCGAGGCATCGAGTTTTTCTCCCATGGTGGAGTGATAGTGGCTCATGTCGTGCGGCGCCACGTTGATGTTCATGCTCGTGAGCAGGGTGCTGACGGGCTGGCGGTAGGTCAGCACGCGGGTGCTGTCGGTCTGGAGCGCGGCGACGATGATGTCGTACATGATCCTGATCTCCTCGCGACCGGCGAGGCTGGCTCCTGGCTCGGTGAGGTCGGTCTTCGGCTGGGGCACGCCGAGCCATTGTTCGTCTTTGCTCAGGCGGGTCTCAATGTCGCGGATGCCCTGGAAATACTCGTCAAGCTTGGCGGTGTCGGTTTTACCGAGGCCGCGCTGCAAATCACGGGCGTTCTCGAGCACGGTGTCGAGGATGCTGCGCTTCTGGGCGAGCATCGCTTTCTGTTGCTCGATGGGCGTGTCGTCTTTGGAAAAAAGGCGGTGATAGGCGGCGAGGGGACCGTTCTGACCGGCGACGGGTTTGCCACTGATGTCCCAGGCCATCGAGAGACCGGGACCGTGTCCGGAGGCTTCGGCACTTTTTTCCGCCCCATTGAGCTGGATGGAGGCGAAGCGAGTCTCGAGCCCGAGCTGCGCGGCGGCGATCTGGTCGGCGGAGACGCTGTTGTGGAAGGTCTGTCCGGCTTCGGCGTAGCGATTGGCTCCGGTGAGCCACATCGTGCTGCCTGCGTGGCCCATCTCAGAGTATTTGTTCCAAAGCCCCTGAACGATGGAAAAGTCGGCTTTGTGCCTTTCGAGCGGTTTGAGACCGGCAGGGAGGAGGTAATTGGCACCCGGAGTTTTGAGATCAGGATACCAGCTCTCTTCAGTGATGCCCCAACCGAAGCCGAGGAAGACGAGTCGTTTGGGAGGAGCGGCAGCAGTGGCCGCAGAGGCGAAGCGGCGAAAGCCGAGCGATTCGAGGACCGGTAGTCCGATGAACGCAGTGCCGGAGCGGAGAAAATGGCGACGGGTTTTCATGAGATTGATATTTCGGGGGGAAGGTTTTTCCCGCAGATTCAGGGAACCCGCAGATTATTTTTTTGATTGAATTGCCGTGCTGATTCGTTTCGGAAGGAATCGGCGGGTTTTCTGAATCTGTGGGAGAATCGTCTTCATTTGGTATGAAATTCCCTGCTGCGGACTAGGGCGTGAATGAACTCCCGCGAGGCGAAGTTTTTTCCGCCCGCTTGTTTTACGAGTTCGTCGAGGAGTGGTTCGTCGCTGAATCCGCATGGTCTGCCGAGGGCATACTCCACGAGAGCACTGCTAAAACCACGGGCAAAATCATCGGAGCGTGAGGCGATGATGTCGCGCAGTCCGAAGTAGTCCTGAAAGGCGGGACCATTGTAGAGCTTGGCGGCGGGCTCAATGGGCCATTTCTTCGTGGTTTTTGGATCGGGCCTTCCGTTCGCGCCGTTGGCCGTGTAGCTGTCCTCGGTGCGCCATTGGCCGACGGCGTCGAAGTTTTCAAGGCCGAAACCGATGGGGTCGATCTTGCGATGGCAACTCGCACATTGAGCATCCTCCTGATGCGCCAGGATCCGCTCGCGGGTCGTGAGCACCCGGTCGGCGAGCCGCGTCAGCGCGGGGATGTTGGCCGGAGCGGGCGGCGGCGGATCATTGAGCAACTTGCGGAGAACCCATGCACCGCGCTCGACCGGACTGGTGTGATCGCCATTGCCTCCCATGAGATGGATCGCCGCCATTCCTAACAAACCACCACGGGGTGATCCCGCCGGCAGCATCACTTTCCGAAACTCGTCTCCCTGCACGCCCGGAATGCCGTAAAAGAGAGCGAGAGTACTGTTGATGACGACGTAGTCCGATTTCAGTAAGTCACCGAGGCTGGCATTCTGCCGCAGGAGAAAGCGCATCGTTTCGTCGATCTCCTGACGCGCGGCGGCCTTTGTTCCGTCGTCGAAGCGGGGGTAATCCTCCAGATTGACCATGAAAAAGTCGAACCGATCCATCCCGAGCCACTGATGGGTGAAGGCTTTGATGAAACTATCGGAACGCGGATCGTCGAGCAGTCGGCTCGTCTGGGCGGCGAGCACTGCGGGGTCGGACAAGTCACCGCGAACGGCCCGTTCGCGGAGTTCTGCATCGGGCGGAGCGCTCCAGAGGAAATAGGAGAGACGCGTGGCGAGTTCCGCATCGGTGAGGGATCGCGGTTTGTCACCGTGAGACGGTTCAGCGAGATAGAGGAAATTCGGTGAGGCGAGCACCACCGAGAGCGCCTCTTTGAGGGCGGCGCTGTGTTTGTCCCCTGCGGTGCGGCGCAGATCATAAAGGTTGAGAATACGTTCAGAAAACCCTGCCGGCGGCGCTTGACCGCGGAAGGCTTCAGTGGAGAATCTCGTGATCGCCGCCCCCATTTCTTCAGGAGTCGGTGCGGGCGAAGCATCATCAAAAGGTATTCCGAGGGCGGCGAGTCCGGCTGGCCCGGGTCGGTCGGCGTCGGGTTTGCGCTCGATCTCCCACCAGTCCACCCAGAGCACCAGTTCGGGACCGATGCCATTGCGAGCCACCGCCTCACTGCGCTTGCGCTGGCCTTCGGGATTGGTGTCCCAACTGCCCCGTTCGCGAAGGTAGAAAGTGCGGTTGCCGCGTTCCGCATGCCCCCGGGTCATCGTCAGGGGGATCTCGATGATCTGCGGGGTCTCCATCGTGCCGGTGACTTCGTGCGTGCTCATGATCTGGCCGCCGCCGCGGGCATCGACGCCGAATTCGATGAAGCGCCGTTCCGCCGGGGCGTCGCCGGTGGCGGCGATGCGCACCCGCACGACATAGTCGCCGACGGGCCAATTGAACGGCAGGAGCATGTCCAGATAGTTCACATTCAGCTCCGCCGGATGCCGGGTCTGCACGCCGAGATAGGCGCCCGTGGCCACGGCGGGTTGCGCGAGATAGTTCTGGTGATAGGCCAGCCAAGCGGCCCCGAGGGAATCGTTGGCGAGGTCGGCGTCGTTCTCGTTTCCCTTGTCGAAGCCGAAGGTGAAAGGATCGGGTGCGCCGGGAATCCGCGCCCATTCGCGGCGGAAGCGCGATTCATTGTTCTTCACCTCCTCGCGGATTTTGGCGACGACTTCGGCATTCTCAGGCTTTGCCGCTGCTGCTTCCACCGTCGCCTTCCATTTCTCCGCCCGCTCCTTCGCATCGACCTGATGGGCGACGAACTTGGTGACAATGGGGGTCCATGCTTCGGCCTCGTGACGTTCCTTCTTTTCCACGGCGGCATGGGTCTGGCGCTCAAACGCTTCGGTCAAGGCCTCTCGCCCGAGCGCCTGATACTGCTCGAACTGGTTGCCCGACATAAAAAGGTTCGCCCCGGCGGTATCGAATCCGCCGGAACTCGAATCGGACGGCAGTTCGCTGATATTGATCTCTACCCCGAGTAACTCGCGCAAGCTGTTGCCGTATTCGCGACGATTGAGCCGGCGCATCGTGATGACACCTTTCTGATCACCGAGACTCTTCCGGGCGACGACCATGACATTGGCCAGGTCGTCGAGAAAGTCTGCTTTAGTGGTTTTGTCAGGTTGTGGCTCGTCGTCGGGAGGCATCTCGCCCGCATTCAGTGTATTGAGCACTTGTTGCCAGCGTTCGGCGGTCTGGACTTCGGTGATTTCAAACGACAGGTCATCGACCCGGAACTTGCCCTTCTGCTTTTCCGGTCCGTGGCAGGAAACGCAATTTTTCTCAAAGAAGGCACCATGTTTCCCCGGCATTTGCGCTACGGGAGGTGCCGCGACGACGGTAGAGACCGTGACGCAAGCGGCGGAAAGAATCACGAGGTGACGGGTCATCGGAAAGGGCATTTAGGCTTTAATGAGCACACGATATAATGTCAAGGTGCTCTACGGCGATCCCGGTGCCGCAATCGAGGGTGCCGCGACGGCTCACAGGGACTGCATGCATCTTTTCGATAGACTCTTTTGCGCCCGGGCTGGGCCGGGCTGGGCCGGGCGAATAACCCGGCCCACGGTCCCTGCCTTCAAATCTCCACCATCGCGGGAATGGTACTCTCGAGCAGGGCGTAGAGTTCGCCGGCGGCTTTTTGACCGACAGCCATCACTTCGTCATGACTGAGGGGATGAGCGGAGAGTCCGGCGCCGTAGTTGGTGAGGCAGGAAAGGGCGACAACCCGCATCCCGAGGGCGCGGGCCTGGATCGCCTCGGGCACGGTCGACATGCCGACGGCATCGGCCCCGAGCGTGCGCAGCATCCCGATCTCGGCGGGGGTCTCATACTCGGGGCCGTTCACCCAGGCATAGATGCCCTCGGGCAGGCGCACGCCAGTGAGCTCGAGACTCTCGGCGCGGAGCAGTTCTCTGAGCGGTTTGGAATAGACTTCGGTCTGGTCGATAAATTGCGCCGATCCGGTGAGAGGCGACTGGCGGGCGAGATTGAGGTGGTCCGAGATCAGCATCCAGCGACCCGGTTTCAGATTCGCATTGACGATCCCGGCGGCATTGGTGAGAACGACGGTGCGGATGCCGAGTTCGTGGAAAAGGCGGATCGTCGCGGCGACTTCTTTCGCGCTCCAGCCTTCGTAGAGGTGGACCCGGCCCTGAGCGACCGCCACTTCGACACCGCCGATTTGTCCGAGGTGGAGACGTCCGGCGTGGCCCTCGACCCGGCTCACGGGCAGGCCGGTGATGTCGGCGTAGTCAAAAGTTCGTGCGTCTTTGAGCGAATCAGCGAAGCCGCCCAGTCCCGATCCCAGGACCACCCCTACCGCCGGAGAAGTGGAACGGAGTGCGGCGGGAAGGGTGAACTCGGACATGCCCTAAACTGCCCCGCTTCCCGTGGCCCTGCAAATCTCAAAGTAGAGCTTCTCGAGTTCGGGCACCGCGACGTCGTGCTCTGTGGCGCGGCGCAGCGGTTCTCCCCAGATCGCCTCGACCTCGACGGCGTTTCCCGCGAGGAAGTCGACGAGGCTGGATGGTTGGTAGGGGCCCATCTCCTGCGTATTGCGAATATTGCTCTCGGCAAAGGCGGGGGCTATCACATGCCCCAGGGCCGCCGCGACAGCGATGATCTCGTGCATGAGCGCACGGGTGCGCTCGAGGAGGGCGGGCGCGGCGAGGATCTGCTGCGTATCGATCCCGCCGGCGGCGATGGAAAGCCCGTTGAAAGGCACGTTCCAGATCAGCTTGCGCCAGCGGGCGAGCCCGAGGTCGGGGAGGACGCGGCAGTCGAGCGCGGCATCGGTGAAAAGGGTCGCGACGGAGTGGACCACCTTCGTCGCGGTGAACTCACCCATTTCCACCCGACCGTGGGCGAGATGATGGATCACGCCCGGCTCCCCGCGATTGATGCAGACAAAACAGAGCCCGCCGAGGACAGGATGCCCGGGAAATGCGGTGTGAATAAATTCCTCGTTGCCGAGTCCGTTCTGCAGGGTCAGCAGGATCGTGCCGGGCTTCAGGAGCGGAGCGATCAGCGAGGGCAAGGCGGCGTTGGACGTGGTCTTCAACGCGATGATGACGAGATCGACGGGCCCGATTTCTTCTGTTGTGGCGAAAGCTCTGACCCTGTCGAGATGGAAGTCGCCCGCGACGCTGTGGATCGTGAGGCCTTTTTCCCGCACCGCGTCGAGGTCGCGCCGCATCAGAAACGCGACCTCGTTTTTGAGGGCGAGGCGGGCGCCGTAGTAAGACCCGACGGACCCGGAACCGACGATGGCGATGGTGGAGAGCGGAGGCATGTGCAGAGATACTCCGAAGCCCGGCCCGGATCAATTAGTTCAATCACGACTTGCCCGGGGCGGCTGCATGGTGAGTTGCACGATGGCCTCCGGCGCGCGGGCCTACTGGACGGCGGTCAGCAGTTCGCATGCGCCCCGGTCGGCGAGGGTGTGACATATCGCGAGGGCGAGGACGTCATCGACGTCGCCGGTGATGTCGGTGTCGAAAATAATCTTCACCGGTTCGGCGGCGGCGGTCGTCAGCATGAGCGCGGCTGGCGAGGAGGAAGGGGATGAGTTTCATGGGGAGAGGATAAGAGGAAAGGCTTCTCAGGGCAAGAGCCTGGCGGCCTGTCTCACTGACATGTCGCTGGAGCGGCCGGGGAATCAGGATCCTGACGAACCTTTATTTCTCTAAAGTTCACGAAGATCGGGCCGGGACTGGTTCAGTGGGCGGTGACTTTCTCGAGCAAACCGGAAAACTGTTCTCAGCGTTCACTGTGGATTCCCCAATCCACCGGCGGGTTTTGGAACCCGTGTTCTAATGACTCATCCTTCTGCCTGAAATCAAAGTATCCCCACGAGACACCGTTTTCGATGCAGGCAATCATGTTGCCACCTTGAAGATTGATGGTAAAGGCCAGCAGTCCGTGGTTGCGCCAGGATTCCATCGCCTGCACGAACTCATTGGTATTCCGCTCCGGATCCCATTTACCAGTGTCTTTGTAGGACCACATGTCCCGCGTTTCCGGATTCAGATCATCAAAAATCCCCTGAACCAGGCGCGCGTTCATCAGCAGTCCCTCCGTCGGGATCTCTTTTCCCGCCTTCGTTCTCCAGATGACGCCTTCATAGGTGGGTGTGCCATTGATGAGGAAATCGGAGTTCTTGATCGTGACTTCGGTGTTACGCTCTTGTGCTTGAAGGTGGAAGATGGTGAGGATCGCGAGGGTGCCAAACGCGATGCGCAGTTTCAGGTTTTTCATGCTCCTGTATGTATGTTTGTCAGGACAAAAGTCCTTTGACAATGTTGCCGTGGACGTCGGTCAGCCTGAAATCCCGTCCGGCATGGCGGTAGGTGAGCCTCTCGTGGTCGATCCCGAGTTGGTGAAGGATCGTGGCATGGAGATCGTGTACCTCGACGGGATCTTCGACGGTGTATTTCCCGATCTCGTCAGTGGCTCCGTGGACGTGGCCGGGCTTGAATCCGCCACCTGCCAGCCAGACGCTGAAGCAGTCACGGTGGTGGCCGCGTCCGTTCTTGCCCTCGCGGCCGGGAGTGCGCCCGAACTCGGTCGCCCAGAGCACGATGGTGTCGTCGAGCATGCCGCGCTGCTTCAGATCGATGAGCAGGGCCGCGGTGGGCTGGTCGACATTGCGGGCGAGATCGGCGTGCTCTTTCATCTCGCCGTGCGAGTCCCAGTTCGGCCGCGAGCCGGTGTCGATGAGCTCGATGAAGCGCACCCCGCGCTCGGCGAGACGTCGGGCGACGAGGCACTGCCAGGCAAAGTCGGACCCGGGCCCTTTCACTTTGCGGTCGAGACCGTAGAGCTCGCGAATGGCGGCCGTTTCCTTCGAAAGGTCAAAGGCCTCGGGAGCTGCCTGCTGCATGTGAAAGGCGGTCTCGAATGACTTGAGGCGGGCGGCGAGGTCATTGTCGTGCGGTCGCGCGCCGAAGTGTCGACGATTCAATCGGCTGACGAGATCGAGTTCGAGATCCTGAAAAGGTTTTGCGGCCCCGGGAGAGCGCAGGTTGGGGATCGGGTTGTCGCCGGGGATGACGCGGGTCCCCTGATGGGCGGCGGGGAGGAAGTCGCTCGCATACACCTGGGTGCCGCCGTAGGGCAGATGCGGGGCGATGACGATGTAGCCGGGGAGATTCTGATTCACACTCCCTAGTCCGTAGCTGATCCACGATCCCATGCTGGGGCGGGCAAAGGTGGGCGACCCGGTGTGCATCCCGAGAGTGGCTTCGCTGTGATCGAAATGCGAGGCATTCATCGAGCGGATGAGGCAGATCTCGTCCATGACCTCGCGGACGCGGGGGAAAAGATCGCTCACTTCGGTGCCGCAGCGCTGGTTCTGACCCGACCCGAAGAGATTTCCCATTAGTTTGTCCGGGCCGGTTCCATCGCGTCCTTTTCCAGGCGATTTCGGGTCGAAAGTGTCGATGTGCGAGACCCCGCCGGTGGCGTAGATCATGATGACCCGCTTGGCGCGGGCATCGGGGCGGGGCCGGTAGATTCCTTGAGCGGGATCGTCAGCGGCGAGCATTTCCGAGAGCATGCCGGGCATGAGCAGGGAACTGCCGAAGAGGGAGCGTAGTGCGGTGCGTCGGGTCGTCATCCTAGTCGAGGTAGAGGAATTCATTCAGCCGGAAGAGGGTTCTCGTGAGGCTCGCCCAGGCATCGCGATCACTGCCGCCTTTGGATCGCACGGTCTCGAGGTGATTGAGGAGGAGGACGGATTCTTCCCCGGCGGGAGGACGGCCGAGAGAGGCGAGGAAGGCGCGCCTGAGACGGGCGGCATCTTCCTCTTTACCATCGAGGAGCCGACCGGCAAAAGCGACCGCCTGTTCGTGGACAAAAGGATCATTTACAAAATAAAGGGCCTGCAGCGAGGTGACCGAGCTATCCCGTGTCGCGGTGCAGGCGTTGGGATCGGGTCCGTCGAAGGTCTGCTCGTAGGTGCGGGCGGTGAGGCGCCGTGTCATCTGGTAGACCGACCTTTTGTGGTTCGGGTAGTCGTCTTTAAAAGGGTGGTGCTGGGTGTAATTCCAGTCTTTGGCCGGCGGGATGGGATAGGGTTCTGTCTGGGGAGAGAGATCCAGTTCGCCGCCGAGGAGGAGGAGGGTGTCGCGGATTGATTCGGCGTCGAGACGCTGACGGGGAAACTTCCAGTAGGCAAAATTGCCGGGATCTTTCGCGATGTTTTCCACTGAGTCTACGCTGGCAAGCCGGTAGCTGCGGGAGGTGACGATGAGGCGGTGGAGGTGCCGGAGCGACCAACCGTGACGCATGAAGTCCGTCGCGAGCCAGTCGAGGAGTTCGGGATGGGACGGCGCCTCCCCGCGTGTGCCGAAGTCACCGTCTCCCGGGACGAGCCCCTTCCCGAAGTGTCGCTGCCAGACGCGATTGACGATGACCCGGGCGGTAAGGGGATTGTCAGGAGCAACGATCCAGCCCGCCAGTTCGAGTCTGCCGCTTCCCGATCGGGCAATGTCTTCGGGCAGGGTCGCGCCGCCGAGGACAGAGGGGAAACGGCGGGGCACCTCCGCTCCGGGGCGGTCGGGCTCGCCTTTGATCTGAACGCGGGCATTGACGGGCGCCGCATCGCGGACGGCGTAGGCGGTCGGGAGCGGCGGAAGGGTCTTGAGATGTGCGGCGAGTTTCTCGCCTGCTTTGCGCGCACGGCCGAGCTTTCCATCGAGCGCCTTCTTCGCGGCTCGCTGTTTGTCGAGACTGAGAGAGGATTCTTTCGCGGCGTTGGCGATGGCGTCGGTTTCGCATTCCGCGAGGAGCTTCTCCAGCTCGAATGTCAGTTTTTCCGTTTCCTTCTCGAAAGGTCCCCATTTTTCCGCGATCTCTTTCTCCGGCACGAGAGGGATGAAATCGCGTTGCGTCTGGAAAAGCTCGATCCCGGGGAACGGGTAGCGGGTGCTCGCAAAAAATCCGTAGAGGCCGTAGTAGTCCCGGGTGGAGATGGGTTCGAACTTGTGATCGTGACAGCGGGCGCAACTGATCGTGAGTCCGAGGACGGCGCGGCCGAGATTGTCGATCGTGTCTTCGATCGTGAGATGCTGGGGGTAGGTCTCGACGAGGGAACCGAAGCGACGTGCTGTGGCGAGATAACCGGTCGCGATCGTCTGACGGTTTTTTTCCTCCCGGTTCGACGCCGGGAGGAGGTCTCCGGCCAGTTGCTCGGTGAGGAAACGATCGTAGGGGAGATCGGCGTTGAGCGCATCGATGACGTAGTTGCGATAGAGATAGGCCTGGGGAATAGGAAAATCGGAATTGTCCCCCGCGGTGTCGGCGTAGCGGGCCCAGTCGAGCCAGTGCCTCGCCCATCGCTCTCCGTGGGCGGTGGAGGCGAGAAGTCGTTCGACGCTGGCTTCATACGCGTGGTCGAATGTTTCAGGCGTGTCTGATACCTTGAGAAAGATCGCGACTTCCTCCGGCGCGGGCGGCAGGCCGGTGAGATCGTAGCTGACCCGGCGGAGCAATGCTGTAGGAGAGGCTGCGGTGACGGGTGCCAGTCCGTCGGCTTCGCGCCCGGCCTGGAGGAATCGATCAATGGGATGTGACCACGTGCCGTCTTTCACGGCCGGGAGTTTAGGCTCGCGGATGGGCTGGAAGGACCAATGATCTGACCCCGGAACCGGTGCGGGGGATGGTGCGCCGGTCCCGGCCCAGGGAGCTCCGGAGGAAATCCAATCCCTGATCAAAGCGATCTCGCCCGCCGCGAGTCGATCTCCTTTCGGGGGCATGTGCTCGTCTTTATCCGTCGAGGTGATTCGGTAGAGCAGCTCACTATCATCCGGTTTGCCGGGAACGATGGAGACCGTCCCGGAATCTCCTCCAGCGAAAGCCGAATCGCGCTGATCGAGGCGGATCCCGCCGCTCTGCTTTTCCGGACCATGGCAGTCGTAGCAGTGTTTTTCCAGGAGCGGCGCGATCTCGCTGGCGAAGTCGGGCGCGGCTTCAGCGTGGACACCCGGGACGAAGGTGAGCGCAGTGAGCCATAGTCCGGCTCGAATAATCGTGTCCTGAAAGCTCCCGGATCTCATTGTGTCCATTGGCGGCTGGAGGGTGAGAGAATCTGGCGTTTCCCGGCCTCGAGATGTTCGAGGAGGGCACGCTCTGCCTCCGCCGCGCTGCCGTTGAGGAGATGATCGACGATGATCGAGTGTTCGTGCACGCTCTCTTCAAAGCGGGGACGATGCAGTGAAGACACCCGCAGGATGACAAGTCGGATTTTGTCGTGGAGCTGCTCCATCGTCGAGAGGATCTCGCGGTTCCCGAGAAAGGAGGCGAGGAGAAGGTGAAAGGCGGCGTCGAGTTCGAGACATCGGGCGAGATCACCACTACGGAGGGCCGCTTCCTGCTCGCGGATGGAGCACTGGAGGGCGGTCGTCTGAGTTTCGTCGAGTCGGCCGGCGAGTTTCCGTACGATGAGCCCCTCGATCGCCTCGCGCAGTTCATAGTGATCGAGGATGTCAGAGGGCGCGAGACCACGGACGACGATGCCCTGTTGGGGCGAGATGAGGACAAACCCCTCGGCTTCGATGCGCTTCAGGGCGATGTGGACCGGCGTCTTGCTCATTCCGAGGCGATGGGCGAGCTGACGTTCGGAGAGGAAAGAGTCGGCAGGGAACTCGCCCGAGACGATGAGCTGCTTGATCTCCTCGTAAGCCCGCTGGTGCAGTGGAAGAGGGGCGGGGGAATCGACCGGGAGCGGCAGGATGACGGTTTCAGGCATCGCGAAAAGGGAAGGTTTTGGGCTGTTGTCTCACTGGTATACCAGTTTGCGCGGAAAAGAAATGGATTGTTTGCGCGGGCGGGGAAAACTTTTGTTATCCGCCCAAAATCTTATCTTCCTCCCACCCTCTTCACTTGCCTAACCCGAGCATGGGCGCTTCTCTTGTCATCACGATGTGGAAAAATCGCGAGCGATACCGGCGGCAGGTGGCTGATGGGCTGGACAAAGCCTACGACAATGCCGTGCTCGAAACGCTGCCGCTCGACGCGCCGGGCATGATCCTTTTTTCCGATCTTCATCGGGGGACGGGGGACCGGGCCGATGATTTTCGGCCTTGTCGACAGAGATGGACGAGATTCGATCCTCCCTGCCCGAGGACGCACGGCCCTGTTATTTCAACACCGGATGCTGTTCCTTCGCCGACGGCTCGATCACGGGTGTGGAGATCGAGGCGGGGCACATCCGTCTCGTGCGATGGACGGGCGAGTCAGGTGCGCCGGTCCGCGAATGCCTGCGCGAGGCCGGCCTCGCGAATCTTTTCCGGACGTGGGTTCTGACGGGGCGATCTTGACGAGTCCCGGAAGCTATTCTTTTGACTTGTCGTTTGCCTTCGCCTTGCCTTTGCCGCCGCCGGTCCGCGAAGAGGACTCGGGCGCATCGGTTGCGGGCACCTTCAGTTCTTTGCGCAGCAGGGTGAGTTCCGTGTGGAGGTCCGCCTGCACCTTCGCGAGATCGGCATTGCCGTAGACGTTTGTCATTTCGTCAGGGTCCTGCTCCCGGTCGATGAGGGTCCAGTAGTTGGTTTCCGGCTCATAGAAGTGGAATAGCTTATAGCGGTCGGTGACGACGCCGTAGTGCTTGCGCACGCTGTGCGGTCCGGGATACTCGTAGTAGTGGTAGTAGAAGCTCGTGCGCCAGTCGGGCGGAGTTTCGCCTTTGAAAAAGGGCACGAGACTGCGGCCCTGCATGTCGTCGGGGACGGGCTCGCCTGCGATCTCGAGAAAGGTCTCGGGAAAATCGAGGATCGAGACCAGCGCATCGCTGCGGGTTCCGGGCTTGATCACCGCCGGCCAGCGGGCGAGGAAGGGAGTCGTGAGCGACTCTTCGTAGATCCAGCGTTTGTCGAACCAGCCGTGTTCGCCGAGGTAAAAGCCCTGATCAGAGGACAGGACCACGAGGGTGTTCCCGGCGATGCCCTCGGCCTCGAGACAGTCGAGCATCGCGCCGACGGCCTCGTCGACGGCCTTGACGGTGCCGAGGTAGTCGTGCATGTAGCGTTGGTAGCGCCAGCGGACGAGATCCTCTCCGGCGAGGTCGGGGATGACTTTGTTGAGCGGTTCATAGTAGGCGTCCCAGACCTTTTTCTGAGCTTCGTTGAGGTAGGGCGGGCTGACCTCTTTGGAATCTCGCGGGGTGAAGGTTTTTGCCAGGGTCATGTCCTGCTCGAGCTCGGCGATACCGCGGCCGGAGTAGTCGTCGAAAAGCGTCTTCGGCTCGGGAAAGACGCGGTCGCCATTCCACCCGAGATGGCGCAGGGCGGGCGCCCACTCGCGATGGGGAGCTTTGTGCTGGGACATCAGGACAAAGGGTTTCGTCTTGTCCCGCTGCTTCAACCAGTCGATCGAGAACTCACTGATGAGATCTGTGACGTAGCCGGTGTGCTGCACCTTTTCCCCGTCGCGTATCATGGGCGGGTTGTAGTAGATGCCCTGACCGGGGAGGATGTGCCAGTGATCAAAGCCGACCGGATCACTGACGAGGTGCCATTTTCCAATCACGGCGGTCTGGTAGCCGGCCGCTTGGAGCAGCTTCGGGAAAGTCTGCTGAGAGGAGTCGAAGCGACTGCCGTTATGGTAGAAGCCGTTGAGGTGGCTGTACTTGCCCGTCATGATGACCGCCCGGCTCGGCCCGCAGATCGAGTTGGGGACGACACAGCGTTCGAAGAGCATGCCCTCCTTCGCGATGCGATCCATGTTCGGGGTCTCGAGCAACTTCAGTTCGTGCCCGTAGGCGCTGATCGCCTGGACGGTGAGGTCGTCGCAGAAGAGAAAGACGAGATTCGGCTTCGGCTTTGCCTTTTCCTCCGCCGTCACAGGGGTCGGGACGGAGAGGGAAAAGAGGGCGGCGACGAGGAGGCGGGATTTCATGGCGAGTTCCCGCAAGACTCGGGAAAAACAGCACGCGAGTCAAGCCCGCCGTGCTGTTCCTGTCAGCGCCGGTGTTACTTGCCGAGACCGCCCCTGATGCGCCAGTAGGAGAAAAGGTCACCGTCGAATTCGGCGCGTTCGTCCAGATTGTCGATCACGGACATGTTGTAGCGGTAGTCGTATCCGCCACCAAAACCGTTCCAAGTCGCTACGTCGCCGCGAACGAAGCCCCGGTAGTTGCCCGAGTAGCCAAAATAGCGCATGTCACGATTCGTGAGGCGGTAGCCGTATGAGGTGTCAACCGAGCCCAGCAGCACTGCGACGGCGAGACCGCCCGAAATCCAGAGGGCTGAGGATGACTTGCGGAGACCGCGCGCCGTAAGCGGGCCGCGGAAGAGGGAGGAGAGGGGTGTTTGATCATAATAAGGGAGGGGGGGGTGGGCTTTGGACGACAGATAGCAATACGGACGAGGTCACTCGCTTGTTAGAAACAGGCAAGGCGGACATCGCCCCATTGATCTTTGGACGATCAGACTGTGTCGATATGCAAAAAATGGAACGGGAACGAACTATAAACCCGGGCCCCCCTTTTTACCCCCGGGTGATTTATCCCGGGATGTTTTTATTCGCGGGGACTCCGCCGCTACTCCGCAGCGTTGCAAAGTCCGCTCTTTCATCGTATCGGGCAGTTATGTCCGGAGGAACCTTTTTTCAGTCCACCCTATTTAAAACCGTCGTTTTCCTTCTCACTACCGTCCTCCTCGGGGCGATTTTTGCTCCGCTCCTGTATTTCGGCGGCAAACACGTCGTCGCCGAGGGCTGGCTCGCCGGGACCTGGCTCGAGAGTATCAACGACTCGATGCGCCGGGCCCATTTCTCGCGCTATTTCAACCGGGCCATTCTTCTCGGGGCTCTCCTCATGGTCTGGCCCACGCTGCGCTGGCTCAATGCGGGCAAAGAAAAGCGCGGCCTGGCCCGCCCTACCGGTGCGGCGATGCGAGAGCAACTCCTCCTCGAGGCCAATCCAGTCTGGTGGCAGCATCTTTTCAGCGGATTCCTCCTCGCCGGCGGCACGCTTCTTTTGCTCGGCTGGCTCTACGTGGGACTCGGCTGGTATGAGGTCCGCGATGCCGGCAAGCCGCTCGTGCGGGTACTCTTCACCGCGCTGGGCACCGGGGTCGCGGTCGGATTGCTCGAGGAGTTCGTCTTCCGCGGGGCCTTCCACGCGGTCCTCGCCAAGCTGCTCAAGCCGAAGACCCTCTTCTGGGTAATCGCGATCTTTTTTGCCGTCATTCATTTTTTCAACGCCCCGAAATCGCTCGAGGTCGAGGCCGTCAGATACGGATCGGGTTTCTGGATGGTGGGGAAAATCTTCGAGCATTTCATTTCCCAATTCGCCAATCCCTATTTCCTCTTCGCCGAGTTCGCGGTGCTGCTCTCGATCGGCCTCGTCCTCGGCTACACGCGGATGAAGACGGGCTCGCTCTGGCTCGGGATCGGGCTCCATGCGGGATGGGTCTTCGGGGTGAAAACACTCAGCCCTCTCACCCAGCGGGCCTTCGCCCCAGGCGAGATGATGCCCTGGCTGGGCGATAATCTGCGGGTCGGCGCGGTCTCCTGTATCGTCGTCTCCCTCACCGGTTTCGTCCTCTGGCTCTGGCTCAGGAAAAAATACGGACCACCCTTCACCCCTCGTCAATGAGCGAGCGGGTCCTACGCGTGCGGCAGGCGGTCATCGGGTGGTTCTACCCCCCTGCCTGCGGCGCGTGCGATCTCCCTCTCGAGGCGGCGCGCCAGCTCGTGAAGCCATTTCTCTGCGAGGCTTGCGAAGGCACCCTCGTCCCCATCGGTAGTCACTATTGTCGTGTTTGCGGACAGGGATTTGAATCCGCGAGTGCCACGGCCTTTCGCTGTGCGAACTGCGGTGACCGGGAACTCGCGATTAACTTTGCCGTCAGCGCCTATCGCGGGAGCGGGGTGGGAAAGGGCCTGATGCATCACTTCAAATATGGAAAACAGCGCCATCTCGCCAGGCTTTTCGGCGTCATGCTCGACGAAGTTTGGCGCGACGAGCGACTCCACGGCGAACCCTGGTGGGTCGTTCCCGTGCCTCTGCACCCGCGCCGGCTTCGCGAGCGGGGTTTTAACCAGTCGCGCGAACTCGCTCTCGAACTCATTCGCCGGTCCCCGGCGGGCATGGACCTCAGCCTGCAGCCGATCCTGCGGCGGGTCAAGCAGGCCACCCGCCAGGCCCAGCTCGACCGGCGGGATCGGCTCACGAACCTCTCCGGCGTCTTCGAGGCGCGGAAAAAGCTGCCCGTCCCCCCGGACGGCGGGGCTCGCATCCTCCTCGTCGACGACGTTATCACCACCGGGACGACCGTCTCCGAGTGCGCTGCGGCCCTCTACGAACGACTGGAAATTGCCGAAATTGCCGCTGTTTCCGTCCTGCGCGGTTAGCCCTTACGGGTCGAAATTTGGTTGTGATCCCGGCATAACCAGCTATTTTCACTCTCTGTGGCTCCGGTCGCGAAACACACCAACACACTACACTTTCACCTATGGGCATCTTCAAAAAGCGCTCCATTGCTTCTCTCGGGAAGAAAAAATCCGACATGCCCGAAGGGCTGTGGAACAAATGCCCGTCCTGCGGAGCTATCATTGATGAGATCACTCTGAAGCAGCGCAACCGCGTCTGCACGAAGTGCGATCACCATTTCATTTTGACCTCGCAGGAGCGTGTCTCGATGCTGCTCGATCCCGATTCCTTTGAGGAAATGGACGCCACCCTCGAGTCGAGCGATGCTCTCGGATTCAAGGGCTACCCTGACAAAGTCAAAGCCTACCAGAAAAAGACCGGGCTCAAGGATGCTGTCCTCTCAGGCAGGGGCTCTATTCTGGGGCATCCCGTGACGCTTGGGGTAATGGACTTCCGCTTCCTCGGGGCGAGCATGGGCTCTGCCGCCGGGGAGAAACTGACCCGTGCCATCGAAGCCGCCACCGCCGAGCGGCGCGCCGCGATCATCGTTTGTGCCTCGGGCGGCGCGCGCATGCACGAGGGCATCCTCAGTCTCATGCAGATGGCCAAGACGAGCGGCGCTCTCGCCCGTCACCATGCCGCCGGTCTTCCCTACATCTCCATCCTCACCCACCCGACCACGGGCGGGGTCACCGCCAGCTTTGCGACCCTCGGCGATATCAACATGGCCGAGCCGAACTGCATGATCGGCTTCGCCGGTCCCCGCGTCATCAAAGAGACGACCCACCAGAATCTGCCTCCCGGTTTTCAGACCGCCGAGTTCCTGCTCGATCACGGTCTCATTGACATGATCGTGTCGAGGTCCGTCATGCGCGAGCGCGTCGGGGAGTTGCTCGATTTTATGCTGCCGAAGCGGTGAGGGGGGAGCTGTTTAGCGGTTAGGTTTTCACGCGAGCCGAGCAAGCTCCGAGACCAGGCGCGGGCCTTTGTAAACGAGACCGGTGTAGACTTGCACGAGGGCGGCCCCGGCGTCGAATTTTGCCCGGGCATCGTCGGCGCTCATCACTCCGCCGGAACCGATGATGGGAATGGCGGCGTTCATTTCCCGACGCAGCAGGCGCAGGACTTCGGTCGATTTGGTCGCGAGCGGCGCGCCACTGAGACCTCCGCCTTCGCCCGCGAGGGCGTGTCCGACGACAGTGTCCCGGTCTATCGTGGTATTCGTCGTGATGACCCCGTCGATGCCGGTCTCGTTGAAGACGCCGGCGAGCGCGATGACCGCCTCGTCGGAGAGATCGGGCGCGATCTTGATCACGAGAGGCACATACTTGCCGCCCTGCGCCGCTTGCAGCTCGATTCGCTTCGCCTGGAGTTGCCCGATGAGGTCCCGGCAGGTCGCCGCATTCTGGAGGTCGCGCAGACCTTTGGTGTTCGGTGAGGAAAGGTTCGCGGTCACGTAATCGGCCTCGGCATAAACGCCTTCGAAGCAGAGCAGATAGTCGTGGATCGCTTCTTCGTTGGGAGTGTCGAAGTTTTTACCGATATTGATCCCGAGGATGCCGCTGAAGTTTTTCCGCGAACGGGCGATGTTCTCCAGCATGCCCTTGATGCCGGGATTATTGAAGCCCATGCGGTTGATGATCGCCTCGTGCTCTTTGAGACGGAAAAGGCGCGGTTTTTCGTTTCCGGGCTGGGGGCGGGGTGTGACCGTGCCGATCTCGACGTGGCCAAAACCGAGTTCGCCGAAGGCGTGAACGGCGCTGCCGGTCTTGTCGAGCCCGGCCGCGAGACCGACGCGATTCGGGAAACGCAGCCCCATCAGCTCGACGGCCGATGACTCGAGAGGGTCAGGTGCCCGACCAGACCCTGTCAACCCGCGAAGGATCCCGAGGGAATCGGCGACCCGCATCATCGAGAGGGTGGCGTGGTGGGCCGCTTCGGCATCCATGGCGAAGAGGAGGCGTCGGGCGAGCGGATAGAGGTCGGGCATGGAGACGAATAAACCGGACCGGCACGGCGAGCAACTCTCCCGGTGGGAAAACTCCACGTTGCTCAGGTTCGTAACTTGAAGGAAACTATCGCCCAAACCCATCGCATATGAACCGCATCGTTGCCGGGGCTGCCGCCCTCAATCAGACTCCTCTCGACTGGTCGGGCAACGCGCGCCGTGCCGTCGCGGCTGTCGTAGAGGCAAGGGAACTCGGGGTCGGCTGGCTCTGCCTGCCCGAACTGGCCCTGACCGGCTACGGCTGTGAGGACATGTTCCTTTCCCCCGAGGTCGGGGAGCGGGCTCTCGCTTCGCTGCTCGATTTTGCCCCGCAATGCGCGGGACTGGTCGTGGCGGTGGGGCTGCCGGTGTGGTTTGAGAGCTCGGTCTTCAACGCGGTCGCGGTGATCATCGACGGAGAAGTCGCTGGTTTCGTCGCGAAGCAGAATCTCGCCGGCGACGGGTTGCACTACGAGCCGCGCTGGTTCAAGGCCTGGCCCGAGGGGCGCGTCGAGCGGATCACGGCGGGCGGGCGCGAGGTGCCGCTGGGTGATCTCGTCTTCGACATCGGCGGGGTGCGGCTGGGGTTTGAAATCTGTGAGGACGCATGGGTCGCGGATCGACCGGGGATGAGGCTGGCGCGACGCGGCGTCGATTTGATTTTCAACCCCAGCGCGAGCCATTTTGCCTTCGGTAAACAACTCGTGCGGGAGCGTTTCGTGCTCGAGGGCTCGCGCGCGTTTGCCTGCGGGTATGTCTACGCGAACCTGCTCGGGAACGAGGCCGGGCGTGTCATCTACGACGGCGGCACGGTGATCGCCTGCGGTGGTGAATACGTCGCGGAAGGGTGTCGTTTCTCCTTTCAAGATCATGTCGTGACCGCAGCGACGATCGATCTCAATCGCACGCGGCTCCATCGCGCGCGTCAGTTCAGCCACCGTCCGCTCATGGGCGAGGCGGCCGCGCTGACGTTGAAGTCGTCTTTTTCCCCCGAGTGGAGCGGACCCTACACGACCGCGTTCAGCGAGGCCGATCACGCGGCGGATTCGAAGGAGGAGGAATTCGCCAGGGTCATGGCACTGGGGCTTTTTGATTACCTTCGCAAAAGTTTCTCGGGCGGCTTTGTTGTCTCCCTGAGCGGAGGGGCGGACTCGGCGGCGGTCTCGGTGCTGGTGAAGCTGATGGTCGATCTCGCGACGACCGATCTTGGTGAGGAGGGGTTCCGGAAAAAGCTGGGTCACATTCGCTTCGAAGGTCGTCCCGCGATGGAGCAACTCCTCTCCTGCGTCTACCAGAGCACGCGGAACAGTTCCGAGACGACGAGGAACGCGGCGGAGACGGTCGCCCGCGCGATCGGTGCCTCGTACCAGGAATGGGATGTGGAAACCCTCGTCGCGGGATACCGCAGCATGGTCGAGGCGGGGATAGGGCGCGACCTGACCTGGGAAAAAGATGACGTCACCCTGCAGAATATCCAGGCACGGGTCCGCGCGCCGGGCGTGTGGATGCTGGCGAATATCCAAAATGCCCTGCTCCTCTCGACGAGCAATCGATCCGAGGCGGCGGTGGGCTACGCGACGATGGATGGCGACACCGCCGGCGGACTCAGTCCCATCTCGGGCATCGACAAGGCCTTTTTGCGTCAGTGGCTGCGTTGGATGGAGACGACCGGCGCGGGGCCTGAGATCGCCCCCATTCCCGAGCTCAGGGTCATCAATGTGCAGGCCCCCACTGCCGAACTGCGTCCGAGCGAGGACAAACAGACCGATGAGTCGGATCTGATGCCCTACCCCGTCCTCGATGCGATCGAGAAACACGCGATCCGTGACAAGAAGCTGCCCGCCGAAGTCTGGGAACTGATGGTCGAGACCCACCCCGAGTATGATCGCGAGTCGCTCCGCGCTTGGGTTATCAAGTTTTTCCGCCTCTGGAGCCGCAATCAGTGGAAGCGGGAACGCTACGCCCCGGGCTTCCACGTCGATGACAAAAATCTCGACCCCAAGACCTGGTGCCGCTTCCCCATTCTCAGCAGCGGATTCCGCGATGAGATCGCCGAGCTGGAGCAGCTTTAAGTTCAAAATTTTCCATAACTGCCGGAATATTGGTTTGTATATCTAAGAAATCAGGATATTCTGATTTTTATGACTTTCGGCCAAAATGCCTCTGGATATGGCTGGGTTGACTATTTCCACCTGTTGCGGTCACGGTGGCCAGTAGCCCTGCTCGTCTGTTCGCTTTTCCTTCTCGGCGGAGCGGCTCTGCAAAAAAAGGTTCCGCGCCTCCATGAATCGACCGTCCGCCTCGAGCTGGAGGCCGGGAAAGCGGAGTCCGACGCCCCCGCCCCCTCGCTGAGCGAATTCCAGGCGAGTCAGTTGAATGATTTTTCCCGTCAAATCGCGGAGATGCGCAGTCACAATCTGCTCTCCGAGGTCGTCGTGGCATGTGATCTCGTGAAACGCTGGAGCACGGCGAACGAGGCTGACGCCACCCGCCTGCTCGCGGCGCGCAGCGAAGTCGAAGCGCTGCCGCAAGAGCGCACCATCGTGTTGCGGGCGCGTGACTTGAACCCGGCGGCCTCGGCCGAGTTGGTCAATGCCATGGCGGACCAGTTCCTCTCACGCAAAGAGTCCGAGATCCGAGCCGAGGCCAATGCTCGCGTCGTCCGTCTCGCGCGAGAGGTCGCGGAGCGGCACCGCGCCATCGCGAGCAGCGAGCGGCGGCTCCTCGCCCTCAGCAGTGAGGCAGGTAGCAGCGAGGACGAAAAGACCGATCTGCGCCGCCAACTCGTCAGCGAGGGCTACCTTGTCCGGTCTCTCGAGGCGAAACACCAGCTCGCGGCGATCGAGGCAGGCGAGGCAAAGTCGCAGGCCCGACTCGTCGAGAGGGCGGGGGAGAGTTCGGCGAAGCTCATCGTCCCGCTTTTCCTGACGATGCCGTGTCTCATCATGCTGGGGTTGCTCTCGGGGATAGTCGTGACCATTCTCACCGAGCGGGGCGACATTCGTCTGAACTTCCTCGCGAATCTGGTGCAGCGGGCGCAGGTGCCTCTGGCGGGCTTCGCTCCCGTCTGCGGTGCGTCGCTCCTCACCGGCAGACTCCTGCCGACGCGGTTGATCGAGTCCTACCGCGATCTGCGGACGAAGCTGCAACGCCTCCCGGCGGGAGATTGTCTGCTCATGACCCTGATGCCTCTGCGGGGGCGCGAGGGGCTGGCCGAGGCGACGACCAATCTGGCCTGTGTCCTCGCCGACGGGGGCTCGACTGTGCTGGTGATCGATGCCGATTTTCGCAATCCTCAGCTTCACTATCATTTCGATGCGGCGAATCATCCGGGGCTCTCCGACTTCCTCAGCGGGGAGATGCGTATTGAGGAGACGGTCATCAAGACCCGCCGCCCCAATCTCTGGTTCATGCCGAGCGGTCCCCTCCATGCTGATCCCGGCGGGCTCATAGCCGGTCGCCGCATGGGCGATCTGCTCTGGGACATGCGTAGCCGCTTCGACTACCTGCTCATCGCCGCGCCCTCGATCCACGAGTTCGCCGACGCCGGTGCGCTCGCCGCTCTCGCGGACTACACCGCACTGGTGACGCCCTACCGCGACTGCCGGGTGCCGCAGTTGAAAAAGGCCCGCCTCGCTCTCGATGCTGCCTCGGCCCAGCTCACCGCCGTCTTCCTGACGGTGAATCTGGAGGGCGGCACGACCGGTCCGCCGCGGCCAGAGGCGAGCGTACCGGTGACGTTGAGGCAGTTGCAGACGACTTAAGTGGGGTCGTCTCGACGAGCCGGCTCACTGCCCGAAGACTACCCTGACTCCGCCGAAGACCCCGAAGCCGGCCGCTTCGAACCCGTTCGTGTTTTCGTAATCGAGGTCGAAGACGTTCTCGAGCCGGCCGTAGAGTTCTACATTATCCGCGACTTCGACACTGCCGAAAATCCTCGCGACGGTATAGTCGTCGAGGTAGAAGTTGGGTGCATCGAGCCGCTCGTAGGCCCCGCGGATCTCGGCCCCGAGTCTCCAGCTGTCGCCGCTCACGACGACCCCGCCGGCGAGGCTGTACTCGGGGCGACGGGTGAGGCGGTCACCGGGACTGCCGCCGAAGCCGCCGAGATACTGGCCGTCGGTGATGATGGCGTCGAGCCAGGTCGCGTTCGTGTAAAAGCGGACATTTTCCACCGGCGAATAGACGAGCTCGAGCTCAAGCCCCTGACTCTCGGTATCGACGATGGCGGGATCGACGAAGGTGAAAGGATCGACGTCGATGAGATTCTCCACATCGGCCTGGAAGTAGGTGAGGGCGACGGAGCTGCGCTCATTGATGATGGGCTGGCGCGCGCCGATCTCCCAGGTCATGCTCTCCTCGGGCTGGAGCGTCGTGGGGTCAATGTTAGGGGCGAGGAAGATGAAATCCTGTCCCGCGGGCGCCTTGTAGCCGGTCGCCGTTTTCGCAAAGAGGGTCGTCCCGGTGGCCTCGAACTCGCGGCTCAACTGCACGGTGTAGGTGCCTTTGCTAGTGAACGAGTCGTGCTCGTCAAAGCGGCCCGAGGTGAGGAGGTGGAAGTCCCCCGGCAAGTCGAGGTCGGCCTGGGCGAAGACGCTCGTGTAGCTGAACTCGAACTCGCTCGGGAGGTTGAACGGCCCGGGAATGAGGGCGGTGCGTTCGAATTCGTAGCCGTAGTAGCCGGCTCCGAGAGTCCAGGTGGCCTCTGCGGTGGGGTGGTAGTTGAAGACGGCTTCCAGCTCATTGCCGGTCTGCTCGAGGAGGTTGTCGTTGAAAAAGGCGTCTTTCGTCGCCTCGAGTTCATTCGTGGTGAGGCTGTAGAATGTGGAGAAATCCCAGTCGTCGCGCCTCATGCTGAAGCGGGGCGAGAAGAGGGTGGATTGGTTTTTATTGATCTGCTGATCCGGGAAACCCGCACTGAGCGAGGAACCGGGGACTTCGAGGAAGGAGTCCTGAATATAACCGAGGACGTCGAAGTAGACACCGTCACCCAGCTCGATCGCGACATTTCCCCGGATGAGACCGTTTTCAAAATCGGAGGAGGGACGGTCGTTCGCCGTCTCGAGGAGGCTCGTGTCGAGGGCAATGGAGACGGGTCCGTCGCGGAGGGTGAGCTTGTGTCCGGTGCGGAAGGTGGAGAAGGAGCCGCCCTCGAGGAAGGAGGAAAGGGTATTCTCCTCAATGAAGCGGGCGTCGGTGGAGCGCATGTCGATGGCCCCGGCGAGGGCGTCGGATCCATAGAGGGAGCTGGAGGCGCCCTTGGTGATCTGGACAGACTCGAGGGTAGATACGTCGAGGTATTCGAGCTGATAGATGCCGGCCAACCCGGGAGGGAGACGGCGGCCATTGAGGAGGACGACGGTGTGATTGCTCTCCATCCCGCGGATGAAGAGGGAGGTCTGCGCGCCCATCTGCCCGGCTTCGACGAGACTGACGCCGGCAGTCTGGCTGAGGATGTCGCCGAGGTCATAGCGCTGGTAGGTGCGGATCTCGGCACCGGAGATGGTATCGACGGCGGGGAGCAGCGTCTTTTCCGCCTTTTCCACGGGGAGCAGGGTCTTCGTCGCAATCGAGGGGGCGTAGAACTGCTGCACGGACTCCTGCCGGATGATGACGGACCGCGCCGGGCTGGTCGCTTCGACGGTCGTTAGGTCGAGGGTCGCGACCGTATCGACGAGGGTGGAGGTTACCTGCTCCTGCGCCTGTGAGGCGGTAGGGAAGGCGAGCGCGGCGAAGGAGAGGAATGAACAAATCAACAAATCACGATTCATGAATATGAGATAGGATAGGTGAGGGAATCGCGCAAGTTTTTTTTGAAACATATTGTCGGTTGTAAGACGCAAGACCCGCTTGTCACCCAGATCAAGGGAAGCAAATTCGCTGTCGGTAAAATCACTCACGCAAAGGAATCCAACGGCTCAGCTCACAGAGGCCAGCTACAGCAAGAAATTGCCATGCGCTGAAAGATATTCGCGAGTTTTCCGAAAGCCTCTTCAGCCGTTTCTCATCACCCCCGCCTCCATCCTCCGAAAAGGCATGAAGGCCTCACTCCAGCGCTTAGCCCCTCCCCCGACAATGACACTGGACACTCCGCCGAATGCCCCTATTTTAAAAGTCGGACGGATGAATCTCACGACACTCAGCACCCGACTACTTCTCCTCGCACCCGGTCTCGGGTGGATGCTCCCGGGCTGATCTTGCCCGGTCTTTTCTCTCCTCCCGGCCCGGTCCCCTTTTCGCAGGGACCCGTTGCGCCCCTTCCTTTTCTCCCCTTTAGTCGTACCACGAATCCCATGAAACCTGAATCCATCCAAAAGTACCGGCCGTTTCCCGCGGTCGCGCTGCCGGACCGCCAATGGCCGGACCGGACCATCACGCACGCCCCGATCTGGTGCAGCGTGGACCTTCGCGACGGAAATCAGTCTCTCCCGGTGCCCATGAGCGTGGAGGAAAAAATCGAGTTCTTCGAAGTCCTCTGCCACGTCGGCTTCAAGCAGGTCGAGGTCGGGTTTCCCTCCGCCGCGGACACGGAGTTCAATTTCCTGCGCCGTCTCATCGACGAAGACCGCATCCCCGACGACGTCACCATTCAGGTGCTGGTGCAGACCCGCGATCACCTCATCCGACGCACCTTCGAGGCGATCGCCGGGGCGAAGCGGGCCATCGTCCACATTTACAACTCCACCTCGCCGCTGCAGCGCCGTGTCACCTTTGGCGACGCCAGCCGCGAGCAGATCCGCGACATCGCGATCGAGGGCGCGAGGCTGGTCAGGGAACTCGTCCCCACGATCCCGCAGACGGAGATCGTGCTGCAGTATTCGCCCGAGTCGTTCTCGGACACGGAGCTCGATTTCGCTTTGGAATGCTGCAACGCCGTCATCGACGTCTGGGAGCCGACGCCGGAGAACCCGATGATCATCAATCTCCCGGATACCGTTCAGTGGAGCACACCGAATGTGCATGCTGACATGATCGAGTGGATGTGCCGTCATTTGAAAAATCGCGATGCCCTGCTCGTCTCGCTGCATACCCACAACGACCGCGGCACCGGGATCGCCGCCACCGAGCTGGGTCTCATGGCCGGGGCCGACCGCGTCGAGGGCACTCTCTTCGGCAACGGTGAGCGCACCGGCAATCTCGATATCGTCAACGTCGCGCTGAACATGAACAGCCACGGCATCGCGACAGGACTCGATTTTTCCGACCTCCCGACCCTGCGGCGCGTCTACGAGCGCGTCACCCGCATGACCGTCGGGGAGCGCCACCCTTACGTCGGGGAGCTGGTCTTCACCGCCTTTTCCGGCTCCCATCAGGACGCCATCAAAAAGGGCCTCGACCGCCGCGAACGCGAGGCCGCGGACAATGCCGCGCTCCCCTGGGGCGTGCCCTACCTCACGATCGATCCGCAGGACATCGGACGGTCTTACGAGGCCATCATCCGGATCAATTCCCAATCGGGAAAGGGCGGCATCGCCTACATCCTCGATCGCGAGCACGGCTTCGACCTGCCCAAGACGATGCACCCGCAGGTCGGGAAGTACGTGTATGATGTCGCCGATTCCGAGGGCCGCGAACTCGGCAACGACGAGATCGGAGACCTCTTTTTTGAAAAATTCGTCAACCGGGAGTCCCCGCTCAATCTCCTCGAATTCGAGCTCGACCACACGGGACGCAAGAGCGGCGAAGTCGTCTGCCACGCCACCGTGCAGATGGGTGACGAGATCGTAAAAGGGACCGGCAAAGGCAACGGCCCGATCAACGCCTTTGTCCACCTCCTCGCCGAGCTCGGCTACAAGACCTTCAAAGTGACCGACTACCGCAGCCAGGCGCTGCGCGGAGGATCGGATGCCGACTCCGCCGCCTACGTGCAGATTCAGGACATCGAGAGCGGCCGCATCCTCTGGGGCTGCGGCATCGATCCCTCCATTGAGATGGCCGGCCTGCGTGCCCTCGTCTCGGCATGGAACCTGCAACATGTGGAATCATGAGCCAACCCCGAAAAAAAGCGGTCCTCTTTGACCTCGACGGCACCCTCCTCGACACCCTGCAGGATCTCGCCGATTCGGGCAATGCGGTCCTCGCGGCCCGGGGATTTCCCATCCACCCAGTCGATGACTACCGCACCTTCATCGGGAACGGCATGCTCAATCTCGTGCGCGACATCTTCCCGCTCGGCTACCGCCCCGCCGAGGGCGACGAGACCGAGGAGATGCTGCTCGAGTATCGTGCCGCCTACGCCCGCAACTGGCAGAACACGACCGTCCCCTTCCCCGGCATCGCAGAGTTGCTCGATGCCCTCACCGCCGCCGGCGTCCCCATCGGCGTGCTCTCGAACAAGGCCCACGACTTCACCGTGAAATGCGTCGAGGCCTTTCTCCCCGGCTGGAAATGGGCTGTCGTCCTCGGCGCCCGCGACGGGATCGAGCGCAAACCCGACCCGACCGGTGCCTTCGAGGCGGCGGAGATCCTCGGGGTCGATCCGGCCGATTGTTATTTCATCGGTGACTCCGATGTCGACATGATGACCGCACTCAATGCCGGGATGCACCCCGTCGGCGTGGCCTGGGGATTCCGTCCTGTCGCCGAGCTGCTCGAGACCGGAGCCGAGACCATCCTCGATACGCCCGACGATCTGCTCGCCCTGCTCGGACTTTGACTCGTCCCTACCGCGCCTCGCGCCGGAATCGCGAGACCCTTGAATGGGCCATCGCTACTTACCCGTCCGCGTGAACTGCTCCTTGCCCCTCTTCCATTTCTCAAAAACCGTCTTCGCCTTCTCCTTTTGTTCCTCTGTCAGGATGGGGAGGATTTTCTCGACTCCGTCTCCAGTGATCTCAATGTCGCTCTCCACGTAGGTCTTGCGATGGCGGTAGCGGGCCTCGAGGACCTCGGTGACGACCGGCCTGACCTGCTCGACCTGGGCCTCGGTGAGGTCGAGCTGACGGGCGAGATGCCGCGTCACGAACGCCTTCGATTCCTCGTCGCGCCATCCCTCGCTGAGCGGGATGATGCGGACGAGGAAGAGGAAAAGCGCCACCGCCCCGCAGAGGAAGCCCGCGCCGAAGACCGCCGCGACGCCGCAGCCGGCTTTGAGTTTTGTTTTCGTGGCCATGCCGATCAGGTGCCGAGGGGGAGCAGCTCCATCCATTGCGAGACGAGCCCGCCCACCCCTTCGGGCAGGGAGTAGGGGTATTGTATTGTCAGGAAGATCGTCAGCCCGATCGCGAGCGGCAGACAGGCGGCGGAGAACCGCCACGAAAAGCGAGCGATCAGATCCGCGAAGGCGGGCTCTGCATCCGAGGCCGCCAGCACGGCCCGCAGTCGCGTTGCAAACCCGAAATCAAGGGCTTCGCCGAAGGGCGCATGGAGTCTCGCCTCGGCGAAGAGGCGGTCGAGAGGATGGTCGTTGTTCATGGGTCGAGTCCGAGTTCGTGAAAAAGGTCCCGCATTTTTTTCCGGGCGCGGTGGGCCCTCACTTTGACATTGGATTCACTCCAACCAGTCAGAGCCGCCGTCTCGCGGACGCCGCGCTCTTCGAGATCGAGCAGGGTGATGACGGTACGGTCCTTTGCCTCTAGATGCGCGAGGAGCAGGCTCACCGTTTCCCAGGCCTCGCGGCGCGAGCGTGCCCGCTCGTCCGCAGGATCGGCGTCGTCGCGGCTTTCCTGCGGATCGACGAGAGTCTCGCTCTCACGCCGTCGCCGGTTGCTGCGGAGAAAGTCGTAGCAGCCCCGCACCGTCACGGTCATGACCCAGTTTTCAAAAGGCGCGTCGGATCGATAGGAGGAAATTCCCCGCCACATTTTCAGAAAAAGATCCTGAGTGAGGTCCTCCAGTTCGGGTCTCGAGCGGGCAAAACGCGAGGCCGTGCTCCAGATGCGGGGACGATAGACCGAGGCGAGATGCACAAAGGCATCCTCATCGCCCCGTTTCGCACGGGCGACCCATTCGGATTCTGGTATCTCGGTCTCCACCTTTCGTGTCGTCCGGGTTGTATCGAAAAAGAACATGACCGGCAAGCTGTTCACTCCCCTGAAAGACGGTCGGCTGCCCGACACGGTTACAGGGATTCGTCAAAGTTCGGGAAAAAGATCGCGCTGATTGCGCCCTTGCTCTTTTGCCCAATCCTTGGCTAACTACCGCCTTATGAAGCGACTTTGCACCCTCTTTTCTCTGGTGGCCGGATTGGGCACCCTCTCCCTGCCTACTCTCCGCGCCCACGAGTCGGCCGACGAGATGGCGGCCATGGCCAAAGCCTTCATCGCCAACCTCGACGAGGTGCAAAAGCCACAGGCCGTCTACGCCCTCACCGACGCGGAGCGTGAAAACTGGGTCTTTATCCCGAGACCTTTCGAGGGGGAAGGCATGCGCCGGGGCCTCACGATCAAAGACATGCGCCCCGATCAGCGCCATCTCGCCTATGCACTGCTGAGCACGAGCCTGAGCCATCGCGGCTATGCCACGGCCCTGCAGATCATGAGCCTCGAGCAGGTCCTCTGGGAGCTCGAGAATCATTCTCCCAAGCGCGACACGCAGATGTACTACATCACGATCTTCGGTGATCCGGCGGAAAAGAACTGGGGCTGGCGATTTGAGGGGCACCACCTCTCGATGAATTTCACGGTCTCTGATGGAAAAGTGATCTCGGGCACCCCGAGCTTTTTTGCGACCAATCCCGGCGAAGTCCGCGAAGGTCCCCGCGCCGGTCTGCGTGTCCTCGCCGGAGAAGAAGACGTCGCCCGCGCTCTCGTGAAGTCGCTCTCCGACGAGCAGAAGACAAAAGCCCTCATCGGCACGACCGCGCCGGACGACATTCTCACCTCCAACGAGACAAAGGTCACCGCGCTCGAGGGCGGCGGCCTGCCTTTCGGCGAACTCACCGAAGCCCAGGAGAAAAATCTGCGCGAACTCATCGACGTTTACGTGCATCGTCTCCGTCCCGAAGTCGCCGCCGACCAACTCGCCGAGATCGAAAAGGCCGGGATGGACAAGATCGTTTTTGCCTGGATGGGCGGCACTGAAAAGGGCGACCCGCATTATTACCGCGTCCAGGGCCCGACCTTCCTGCTCGAGTATGCGAACACGCAGAACGACGCGAACCACGTCCACGCCGTTTGGCGCGACTTCGACGGAGACTTCGGTCGCGACCTCCTGCGCGAGCATTATCAAGCCCATCACCGGCCGTAGTAAACGCAGCGACCAATGACCCATGGCGGAAGACTTTCAAAAAGCGAACGCGGAGGATCTCGAGCGACTCCACCGCATGCTGCGCAAGGTCGCGGGAGATGATCTCGGGACCCTGCGCCGCCGTCTCGCCTCGCGTGACGAAGCCCGCATCCTCGACATCGCCTGCGGCGACTGCCGCGAGGCTGAGGTCCTCACCGACTTCATGGCCGAGCTGAAAGGCGCGCCCGACAGTGCGGTGAAGCTAACCGGGATCGACGTGCGCGCCCGCGAGATCGCCGATGCGGAGAAGAAGTTCGGCCGCCGCCGCGGGCCCGACGGACAGCGCGGCAAACGCGAGTTCGAGTTCCTCACCGGCGACGCCACCAAGCTGCAGGGCCACGCCGAGATGGGCGAGGATTTCGACCTCGTCTTCATGCGGCATCAGAACTACTGGAACGGTGACAGCACCTGGGAAAAGATCTTCGACCAGGCCCTCGAAAAACTCGGGAAAGACGGCCGACTCGTCATCACGAGTTACTTCGACAAAGAACACGCCCTCGCTCTGGAGGCACTGCAGCGCCTCGGCGGCGAACTCATCTGCACCGAGTTCAATGCCGAGACCCGCGAACTGGTTACGCCCGGGAAGTCCGTTGACCGCCACGTCGCAATTTTTAAGCGGAAGGATGGGTGAGCTGGGCCGGGCGTTTTTCGCTTTCTCCTTGCGCAAGTCCGACGTAGCTTGCGAGCGACACCATGACTGATATTTTCATCGTTCTGGGCGTGGTCGTTTTGTCCGTCGCCCTCCGCAGCTTCCGGAACCGGTTTCTCCGGAAGGTCGGCGCGCTCGGTATCCTCGCGGCGACCTTTCTCTTTTTCTACTTCCTCACCGGCAGCATCGCGGCGGGCGTGGGCGGCCTCTTGCTCTGGTTTCTGCTGCCCTGGGTGGAGCTGCTCACCCGCATCCGGCGGCTGCGGCTCCCACTCGTGAAGGCGCTCGAGAGACAGTCACCCCCGGGAGCGGCGCGTTTCCCCGACCTCACCGAATTGACCGACGAAGTCGAGACCGAGGGCTTCGAGTATGCGGCGGACACCGGCTGGGAGTGGGACGGCACGAACCAGTTTTATCGCCTCTTTTACCATCCCGAGATGCGCGAGTCGGCCGCGATCTGTCTCACCGAGCAGGAGGGCATCGCCTGGGTCTACCTCTCGGTGACCTCGCGTCACGGTCGCGGCGACACCTTCCGGACGAGCAATGTGCCCTTCAGCAGCCCCATGAAAATGGCGCCCGAGGTGCGCTTTCATCAGACGCCCTTTGCGGACTCGTTCTACGACCTGCTCCTCGAGCACCGCATCTGGCTCGGGGCTTTCGGGTATGAGGAATCGGACATGCTCGACGAGGATCCCGAGACTCTCGCCGGGCAGATCGAAGCCGAGACCGGACGACAGATCCGCCACAACATCGAGGTGGGCCTGATCGAGCACGCCGAGTCGGCCGAGACGGTGCGCTACTCGTGGCGCGGACTTTTTTATCTCTACTTTCAGCTCATTAAAGACATGGTGAAGATGAGCTGAGTGAGGGAGCTGTTTAGCTTTTAGCGATTTAGCTGTTTAGCGTATATGACTTTTTCTTTCAAAGGGGTTGTTCCCCGGATCGATCAGGTGGCGACGGAGGAGAGGTCGGCTTCTTTTACGAAGCGGTCGCTCAAAGGTGAGTCGAAACGCGAGGCGCTCAAGCTCGCCGTGTCGATGATGGATCTGACGACGCTCGAGGGGGCGGACACGAAGGGCAAAGTCAGCCAGCTCTGCCGCAAGGCCCGTCAGCCGATGGCGGCGCGCTACGGATGCCCGCCCTGCGCTGCCGTCTGCGTCTATCCCAACCTCGTCGCTCATGCCGTCGCGGAGCTCGCCGGCAGCGGCATAGCGGTGGCCTCGGTCGCGACAGGTTTTCCCAGCGGGCAATACCCTCTCCCGATCCGCCTCGCCGACGTGCGCGACGCGGTCGATGCGGGCGCGACGGAGATCGACATGGTCATCAGTCGCGGCGCCTTCCTCGAGGGCGACCTCGCCCGGGTCAGCGACGAGATCGCGGCGGTCAAAGAAGCCTGTGGCGAGGCGCATCTGAAAGTCATTTTCGAAACCGGCGAGCTCCAGACCTATGACAATGTCAGGCTCGTGAGCCAACTCGCGATCGAGGCGGGGGCCGACTTTATCAAGACCTCCACCGGCAAGGTCGCCCCGGCCGCGACGCTCCCGGTCACGCTCGTGATGGTCGAGACGGTGCGCGATCATTTTCTAGCGACCGGAAAATACATCGGCGTAAAACCCGCCGGCGGGATTCGCACGGCGAAAGAGGCGCTGCACTACCTCGTGATGGTGAAGGAGACGGCGGGCGACGCCTGGCTCACGCCCGACCTTTTCCGCTTCGGAGCGAGTTCGCTGCTCGCTGATGTGGAGTTGCAACTCGCGAAGCTGGCGGACGGGAACTATCAGAGCGCGGATTACTTTTCGAAGGGATGAATCGTTTGAGATGGATCAGAACACAGATATCCACAGATGCGCTTCGCTTTCACGGATGACACGGATTTTAGATTTCTTCGATCTGTGCAATCTTCTGACATCTGCGAATATCTGTGTTGAAACCTAAGGCCTCACATGAAACCCAGAACGTCGCCCCTCACTCCTCCCGCCCTCGCCTCGGACTACGCACCGGCCCCCGAGACGACCCCGGTGAATCTGCGGAAGCAGTACGAGCTCTTCATCGACGGCAAGTTCGTCGCCCCGGCTTCGGGGAAGTATTTTGGCTCAATCAATCCCGCGACGGGAAAACGTCTCACTCGCATCGCCCACGGAACGGAGACCGACATCAACGCCGCCGTGAAGAGCGCCCGCCGCGCCTACGACAAAGTGTGGGGTCCGATGGCTCCGGCCGAGCGCGGCAAGTATCTATTCCGCATCGCGCGGCTCATTCAGGAAAAGTCGCGCGAGCTCGCCATCCTCGAATCGATGGACGGCGGCAAGCCCATCCGCGAGAGCCGCGACATTGACCTGCCCCTCGTGGCGGCGCATTTTTTCTACTACGCGGGCTGGGCCGACAAACTCGCGTATGCCTTTCCGGGGCGGACTCCGGCTCCGCTCGGGGTTGCGGGGCAGGTCATCCCGTGGAATTTCCCGCTCCTCATGGCCGCGTGGAAAATCGCGCCCGCCCTCGCCTGCGGCAACACCGTCGTGCTCAAGCCGGCCGAGACGACCTCGGTCACGGCGATGCATCTCGCGGCCATTTTTCAGGAGGCGGGCCTGCCCGCGGGAGTCGTGAACATCGTGACCGGTCCCGGGGACACGGGCGCCGCCCTCGTCGCCCATCGCGGCATCAACAAGGTCGCCTTCACCGGCTCGACCGCCGTCGGCAAAGAGATCGCGCGCACGCTTGCGGGCAGCGGGAAAAAGCTCACGCTCGAGCTGGGCGGCAAGGCCGCGAACATCGTCTTTGACGATGCCCCAATCGAGGCCGCCGTCGAGGGTGTCATCAACGGGATCTATTTCAATCAGGGCCACGTCTGCTGCGCGGGCAGCCGTCTCCTCGTGCAGGAGTCCCTCCACGATGAGTTCGTCGAGCGGCTCCGTCGTCGTCTCGAGACCCTGCGGGTGGGTGATCCGCTCGACAAAAACACCGACATCGGTGCGATCAATTCCCGTGAGCAGCTCGCCCGCATCACCGCCCTGATAGGCTCGGGCATCGAAGAGGGAGCGACGCTCAACGAGTCGCCCTGCGCGCTCCCCGAGGAGGGATTCTGGTGTCGCCCCTCCTTTTTCACCGGCGTCACCTCGGCCCATCGCATCGCCCGCGAAGAGATCTTCGGCCCGGTCCTCAGTGTCATGACCTTCCGCACACCGGCCGAGGCGGTGCAAAAGGCGAACGACACCTGCTACGGACTCAGCGCCGGGATCTGGACGGACAAAGGCAGCAAGATTTTCAAAATGGCCTCGCAGCTCAAGGCCGGCGTGATCTGGGCGAACACCTTTAATAAATTCGATCCAGCGAGCCCCTTCGGCGGGTTTAAGGAGAGCGGTTTCGGGCGCGAGGGCGGGCTGCAGGGGCTGCGGGATTATGTCTCGCTGGGGTGAGAGCCTGCCATCCCGGAGGAGGGTTCGCGCCGATCCATGAGCCGACGGTCTCGAGCAGCAGAAAAACCAGACCGCCCCAGAGTAGGTATTGCCCAAGAAAGTAGGAAAAATCGAGCCCCCATCGGGGACGGAAAAAGGCCTGTTTCCTCGCTCGAAAAGCCATTTCGAGAGGATGGAAGATCGCCGCCAACAGGAGAAACCCGATGCCAACAGAGAGTGCGTAGCCGAAAATCGTCATTCGCCGAACGGATCCCGTGAGAATGAGTTCTCGGGTAGCGATTGAGACGCCGCTATTTACCACACCCGGTCGATGAGATCGGCAACATGCTGCTCCCATCCCTTTCTCCCGGACCCGCTTTGGGAGCCCGCATCGGGGAGAAGGGGCATCTTCACTGACAGTGTCTTTCATGCCCGGCAGTCCGGGGTTGATGCCGTCGCCGCGAACGGCGTTGATGTGGGCGTAGCGCCAGTGGCCGCAGGGTGAGCCGGAATCGGGTTCAATCTGGATGGCACCGGCGGCGGACGGGAAATTAATCTCCTTGCCACTGACGGATCTGGGGACCTTCTCCTGGAATTTCGAAGGGTCCAAAGAGGGTGAAGTCCTCAGCGGCGACTGGTTGATCGATGAGGACGGATTTCTTGTTCTCGTGGACGAAGACGTTCAGCTCGTCGGCGACATCACCCGGAATGATGACAGTACGATGCACTTTCTTCTTGCCGGCAGTCCTGAGGGAGATCCCGGGCTGACCTTTCTAAGAAGGTAATCGAGTCGCCCGCCTTCGCCTTTAAATGAGGCGCTTCAGAAAGTCCGGGTTGTTTTTACCCGGACGAAGCGGGCGGCGGTCCCTGAAGGAATGCTGAGTTGCACCGTGACGAGCCTCATCGGGGGTTCACCGCTGATGACATCATCGGAGAGCACAAGTCCGTTGTTTTCTCCGATGACACTGGCTCCTGCGATGCTCCTGGCGATGGTTGTCCATGAATCGAGGGTGTCGCTCACCTGCAACTCAAGGTTCGTGTCCGTTGCCAGAGGATTGCGGCGAAACGTGGACGTGAGAAAGATCGTGCCGGCGCCACCGGGAAGACGTTCGACCGAGAATCCCCGGTTCCCTGCGGCCTGATGAACCAGCGGACTGAATCCCCTGGCGTGCTCCTGAAGAAGCGTCAACGCATCACCGTCACCGTCCGGGTCGATGTATTGTCCGGTGAGCAATCCGGGAAAGTAGGTTGTCAAAAAGACCTCAAACGGCCGGTTCGCAGGCGGCCCCGGATAGATGAGTGAGAGAGCCGGAGCATGATCTCCCGGAATCGCCCCGTCGGTCAGATCTTTGCTTCCGAAACGTTTTGCGGTGAAGTCGATCGACTCATCCCCGATCAGAATCCACCCTTGATTTGTTGAGGGGGAGTCCACCCAGGCCTGCGCATCGGCGGTGAGCTGAGCCGAGGACCATGCATAGTCCCCCTCGCTGTCCACGACCGTCGAGGCCGTATCCGTACTGGAAAAATCCCCTCCGGGGGCGGTCCAGGCATCGGTGTTGAAAATCCGGCTCAACCAGGTGGCATCACCGGTCGTGGCGGGAGCGCCCTGTCCTCCTGCTCCGCTCGGAAGAGAGGTGCCTTCCCCCCACTGAGCGGTCACCCGGCGTAGCTTCATGCTCCCGGGTCCGGGGCTGTTGCCGGAGCTCAGATTGGCAAACAGGCTCAGGGATGCGGAGGCCACCGGTGTGCCTGCGGGGATGCTGCTGAGGTCAAAAGCCATGAGCGCCCGCCGCAGCCCACCACCATTGATACGACCCGCGTAGAGATAACCCTTTCCGGCGCTGTTTGAGGTCGAATTGGAAAAGACCGTGTTGTCGCGGACCGGCTCGAAGGTGGTCGTTGCAGCCTCAAGCGGAACGATTCGGTAAATTCCGCCTGCGGGAAGTTGAGTCGCCGGATCGACCGCCAACACGCCGCTGGTTGTTTTAGTTCCGATGTAGAGTTCCCCGGCTTCGTCCTCACCCAGCGTGAGGATGCGTCGGGAACCGGAGAGGGGATTGGCTTCCGTGAGGGAAAGCGCCCCTGTCAGGGTAAAAGTGCCACTCAGGGGCGAAGTCTCTTCAAGTCCCATGAGTCGCCCCGCATTGGCGATCGAATCCCGGTAGTCGGCAAAAAGATATTTTCCCTGCAGGTCCGGAATCCCGGCACCGCGGTAAACAAATCCGCCGGTGATGGAGACGCCCAGTTGCGGGAGCGCGGGATTGCCTATCGTTGTCCCGTTGTGGGCATATTCCGCGATCGGGTCGATCGAGGTTACCGGGGCGGTCCCGGCTCCGACCATGGTCGCGTCAAACTCGAAGCTCCCCTCGCGATACCGCCAACCGTAGTTCATTCCGGACTGGATCAGATTGATCTCTTCGACTCGTCCCTGCCCGACATCTCCGCAGAAGAGGCGATCGGTGCCTCCGTTTCGTTGATCAAAGGAGAATCGCCACGGATTTCGAAGTCCGTAGGCGAAAATTTCCCCGCGGACGCCGCCGCCTTCTCCCGCGAAAGGATTGGTCCCCGGGATGCCGAATCCCCCCCCGGGCCCGTTGCTCCCGAGCGGGTCGATCCGCAAGATTTTCCCGAGAAGGTTGGTGCGATCGAGTGCATTGCCCAGGACTCCGGAGGGTTGAGTGCCATTGCCGCCGGTATGTCCCGCGTTGTTGTCGTTTGCGCTTCCGCCGTCACCTGAGCCGATGTAAAGAAGGCTATCCGGGCCGAACTCCAACTGACCTCCGTTGTGGTTCCCCTGAGGTTGGCCAAAAGTGAGGAGGATTCTCTCACTTGAAGGATCCGCAAGGTCGGGATTTGTGCTGCTCGCCTGGAACTCTGAAATCACGCTGATATGGTCCTGGGGAGTCGTCGGATTCTGGTTCGTCTGGCTTGGGGCGCTGTAGTAGACGTAAAATTTCCGATAACCGGATTTTGCCACATCTTCAAAATCCGGATGGAAGGCCAGTCCGAGTAGTCCTCGTTCACTGTATCCGACCGGGGCCGGATAAATGACATTTTGTCCTGTGGCACTCAGATCGAGGAACGGATCGGGAAGAAGCATTCCGTCCCTGATGACGTAGACCAAGCCGGGTTGATCACAAACAAAGAGCCGTCCGCTGCCGTCCCCGGCGTGAGTGATCGTCGTGGGCGAGTGGATCTGGCTGAGGACGAGCGGTTTGAGATGCAGCCTCGGGAATTCCGCTTCCGCAAAGACGGGGAGCAGGCAGGCCGCAACGAGGGAATACCGGTAGGAGGGAAACTTCATTAATCGCACAGTTCAGAGGACGGTTCATCCCTGTTCAAGGATTGAATCAGTAATCTTCGCTGCGGACAAGCTCTTTGCGGGAGCACTCGGTAAAGAGTTCGACGATCGGCGTGCCCTTGTCGTAACAGTTTAGCCGATTTCACACTCACCCAACCCTCTCCCCTCCACCGCTCAACAGCGTCTGATCCCAAGCCTGACTCATCGAAACCAGGATCCCCCATCCGGGGAATCCCGAACGACCTTTCCCACATTCTAGGCGACGCTACTTGATAAGACCGGCTCCCCATTTAAGTACGATCAGCGGCAGCACCGTAATCATGATGAGAAGGCTGAGGACCAATCCGATCTTCACGTAATCCATGAAGCGATACCCGCCCGGCCCCATCACGAGAGCGTTGGCGGCGTGTGAGATCGGGCTGGAAAAACTGGCCGACGCCGCCATCGCGATCGTCATGATGAGCAATTGCGGCGCAAGGTCGAACCGGGTCGCTGCATCGACGGCGATGGATGACATGATCACGACGAGGGGAGCAGTGGGAACAACTGTCGTCGCCAGCATGGTCAGGAGATAGAGCCCTACGATGATGCCCCAGGGTCCGAAAGGCTCCACCGCACTCGCCATTCCTTCCGCCAGCCAGGTCGTGGTGCCGGTGCTTTGCATGGCTGCGCCGAGGGGAAGCATGCAGGCGATCAGGAAAACCGACTTCCAGTCGATCGCACGATACGCTTCGTCCACCTTGAGACAACGGAAGGCAATCATGAAGGCTCCCCCGGCCACTGCGGCAACGGCGATGGGCAACCGGTTCGTCAATGACAAGGCCACCACACCCATGACGATGAGCGTCGCCAAGACCGGTTTCCAAAGGGCCGGTCTCTTCTTTTCGGGCGCGTCGTAGGCGGCTTGGCTGAGAATGAGAAAATCCGCCTCCTCGCTAAGTTCGTTGATCCGGTTGCGCGCACCGTAGAGCAGCAGGGCATCGCCGAATTCGAGCTTCATGTTGCGAAGATGAGAACCGTAGGAGCGGCCCTGGCGCCAGATCGACAGGATCTCCAATCCGTAACGTCGGCGAAAATTGAGTTCCTTAAGGGTCTTGCCCGCCACGTCACTTTGCGGAGACAGGGTCACCTCGACGTGTCCCTCGTCTTCCTCCGTCAGCAAACTGTCTTCGCCGTCCGATCCGATCAGTTCCAGCGACTGAATCCCCCGCATCAGGTCGATACGAGTCCGCGACCCGTGGATCAGGAGCTTGTCTCCGATCTGGAACTCCTCATCGGCGGAGGGGAAAAGCACCGATCCGCCCCGCCGGGCAATGCCGATGATGCGAAGTTGCAATCGATCGCCGAGGCCGGAATCCCGAATGCTCATCCCGGCGAGATGGGAGCCTTCGCCGACATCCAGTTGCAGCAGCGATTGGGTCTTCGGGTAGATCATTCCCAGATTTTCATTCGAGATCAGCTCCACATTGTCGAATTGACGGGATTCTCGAAACGCCTCCCACTCCTCGCTTTTCAACTCCAGATGGAGGCGATCGCCCGCGCGAAGTTCGAAGTCGGCCATGCCATTCCGAACGATCTTTTCCTCCCGCCGGATGGATAGAATGTGGGCGCTGAATCGCCTCGCAAAATCGGTTTCCCGCACCGTCAAACCGGCCAGATCCGATTCCCCCGAGACGAGGGCCGAAACCAGCATCAACCTCTGACTGGAAAGCACTTCGGCAATCTCGGTGCCGGAAGCCATCTCGAAGGCTCGCCAGCGCAGAAAATCCTGAAACTCCTCAACCCGTCCCTGGACCAGCATGATGTCCCCGGAAGCGAGCACGAAGTCGCCACCGACCGCCGTGATCTTTTGCTGTCCCCGCCGCACCGCATACACGCTGAGGCCGAGGATCGCGCCCAGTTCCGATTCGGCGAGGGTGCGGCCCGCAAATGGGGATTCGGTCCCCAGCTTCAACCGAAACCGTCGTTCCTCCAACGCATGGGCGAAACGCATCGCCGGTCCGGCTTGCTCCATCGATCGCCGCATGGCATCAGGCATTTCCCTGGGAAGCAGATGCCGGCCTACGAACGCCACGAAAAGCGTCCCGACGATGAGGGCCGGAACCCCGAAGGGTGCGAACTCGAAGAACGTAAACCCCTCGTGACCCGCATGAAGCAGCGCGTTGGAGGCGATAAGATTGGGCGGAGTTCCCACCAAGGTCGTCAAGCCGCCCAAATGGGCGCCGAACACCATCGGCATGAGCAAGCGCGAGGGGGAGGTCTGCGTTCGTCGGGCCACGTCCATCACCACGGGGAGCATCAGAGCGGCCACCCCGATGTTCGCCATGAAGGCAGAGAGGATCCCGGCGGTGAGCATGATCACGATGATGATGCGAGGTTCGGTGGTTCCGGAAATGCGGAGAACTTGTCGCCCGATGATGTCTGCGACACCCGTGGCGCTAAGGCCGGCGCTGAGAATGAACATGGCCCACACCGTGATGACCGCCGGATTGCTAAAGCCGCTCAGGGCTTGTTCGGGCGTGATGAGGTGCGAAAGACTCAGGACCGCCAGGACCAGCAGCGCCACCACGTCCATGCGCAGCTTTTCCGTCACAAAAAAAACCAGGGCCACGCCCAGAAGAACTAAAACGGAAGCGATTTCGACAGTCATGAACCATTTGCGTCCGGTTCCCCGTGAAATCCGGCATCGTTCGCAACATAGAACCGCAAGGGTCCCCCTGCCAACCACGATTCACAAAAGCAAACCCGCGACACAGCCAAGCTCCCCGCCGAGTCACCCAACCCTCTAAGACAAGATGGCAGGGACGGTTCGGCGGAAGCCCGCCCCCGCGAATCGTCCGCCGGAGCCCGAGTGTCCGCCGAACACGGACGCCCCTGCGGTGCGTCCCTACCGGAACATTCCGGGGGCGAATGTTGCTTAATTCCGCGTCCTCCAACACCATTCGGGTCAGTCCCACAAAGAGGATCAGGAGGCAGTTCGACCGCTGAACGTGTGAAGACGTGAGGCCCAACGACACGATCACGTCACGAGCTTCGCCGACGCTGGGAAAGGAACGCCCACGAGAAAAACAGCATGAAAACGAAATCGTTCAAACCGTAGATGCTATAGAAAACACCGGCAAAGATATCCCGCTCATAGAGCGATGAAAGACTGTTCGCGGAGTGCCACTTCACCCAAACGACCACATAGACGAGCTTCTCGAAAGCAAAGGCAGCCAGTAGCCAGGAGATGTCTGAACGGATCGTGGAAGCGCCTCCATAGGCAAGCCCCCACACGACAATCATGATCAGACCGAAGGTCGACATCGTAACAGGATCGGCTTCGCTAATCACCTCGTTGGTGAACAGTCTCGAAAACAGGAGAACACCTCCGATGTTCAGCGCGGCCGCACCGATCAACCCATTTCGAAGGAATCTATTTGTCATGCAAAACCCCTACTCCATGGACTGAGCCCCGGCGAGCCGTATCGAGCGCCCATCGAACCATCGTTTGTTGTGTTGATGAGAGGACGACTGCGGCCCGGAAACCGATGGAAAGACCACTCGCTTTGTGGCTTTCGGCTTTGATTGGCCCTCGGCAAAGATAGCGGTAATGGGAGTTCGCAGCTCGTGTGAAGCGTTCGAAGTGAATTCCCGTTGTCCCAGAATACTACCCTCCAGACGATCAACGGAGTCGTTCAGAACCAGCGACAGATCTTTGAGCTCCGAACTCCCTGCCTCGATTGGGATGCGCTGATCAAGGGCACCGTCGGCAATGGTTTAGGCCGTGTCGGAAATCTGCCCGATGGGGCCAAGTGCCCTTTTGGTAAACCAGAAGCCGGCCAGAATGAAAAAGGCGAAGAACGCCGCTTCTCCAAGGATCATGCGAATCAGAAACTGGTTGAGCCTCGACGCCTGGTATGAAAATTTTCATCGAAAAGGTGATCATACAGCTCCGTCCGCGAGATCACCTTGCTCCGATTCAAGGCAAGAAATTCGATCAGGGCATATTCGAGAGCGGTGATTGACACGGGGGTGCCCGCTTTCATAATGAGTTTCCGATTGAGATCCAGCGTATAGTCCCCGAGTCCGATGACGGCTTGCGCTTCGCCCGCCGAGCGACGGATCAAAGCCCTGAGCCGGGCTTCGAATTCATCCATTTCGAATGGCTTGGGCAGGTATTTTCCGCACCCTCGTCCAACCCGCGAATTCGATCTTCGACGGAATCGAGGGCGGTCAGCATCAGTAATGGAGTGCGATCGGATGCGCGAAGTTTCGACAAAACCTGCCAGCCGTCCATGCCGGGCAACATCACATCGAGGATGATCGCGTCATATTGAGAGTCCTCGGCCTTCCACAGATCTTCCCGTCCATCCGGGGCGACATCCACGGCATAATTCGAAGCCCTCACCGCGCGTGCGACGCTGTCGCGAATGCCGGGGTGATCTTCGATCAGGAGGATTCTCATGGTTTGCGCTTTTGAATGAACCGCAATGGTGTGAAAGGGTCGCGAGAGTTTCGGCCCTCCCTCGGGAGTTCGTTTCACCTCACCTAAAACTCATCTTGGTCCTCCCGGTTGCGGTCACGTTCTCTGCACATGCCCGATTTTGCTAGCGGAGATTGCCGGGGCGGACGAACCATCACCGCCGATGCAACCCGCGAGGCAGGGGCAAAGCTGGTGAGCCCGTAGAAACGAGACAACGGCGTTGAGAAAACCATTTCCTGGCAGTATCGGTAAGCTGTGACTGCCCAATGAACGCGCGATTTTTGACTCTCTTCTGCTCGAGCTTGCTCCTCGGAGCCTGCTCTCAAGAGCCGGTCACCGAATCGGAGGGCGGGAAAAGCCTGCCCGCTCCATCCGATTCCGCGACTACGGAACATCCGACCGAGGGCATGGTTTTGATTCCGGGCGGTGCCTATCAGCGCGGCGGCGATGCCGGGGAAATGGGCGGGGACTCCTTCTCGCATCAGTCGGCCTACCCGATCCACGAAGTTCAGGTCGATTCCTTTTGGATCGACGAAGCCGAGGTGACCAATCGCGAGTTTGCGGCCTTTGTCGAGGCAACCGGATACGAGACTTTTGCGGAGCGCCCTCTCCCGGAGGAGCGAGTGCGGGAACTGCACGAAGATGCGAGAAGGAATTTGGCGCGCCTCGAGTTAATGGCAAACCGCGCGGCGGGAGAGGAACGGGACGAAATCCTTGCCTCGATCGCACGGATTCGGGAGGCATCGAAATTTGAGCTGCTCGCCGGATCGATGATTTTCGCGACCCCGGAAGGAGAGCTCTACAATCCCAATGATATTTCACAGTGGTGGAAACTGGAGTCGGACGCGAACTGGCAAACTCCGGGAGGTTCCCGAACGACGCTGGAAGGGTTGGAGGATCATCCCGTCGTGAATGTGACGCACGAAGATGCCGCCGCCTACGCGAAGTGGGCCGGGAAGCGGCTCCCGACCGAAGCGGAATGGGAAAAGGCGGCCCGCGGCGGTCTCGAGCATCAACCCTACGCGTGGGGCAGCGAGATGTTTCCCAAAGGGGAAGATGTCTGGATGGCGAACATCTGGCAGGGGGAGTGGCCGCACGAAAATTCGGAGGCTGATGGCTTTTTCGCGACCGCGCCCGTAAAAAGGTTTCCCCCAAACGGCTACGGCCTCTTCGATATGTCAGGAAACGTCTGGGAGATGGTGTCGGACTTTTACCTTCCCAATGCCTATGAACTGGCCTCCGCGACCGTTCCGAATCCCACCGGACCGTCGGAAGAGGTTGCGGTCCAACCGGGGGAAACGGTGATCTACAAGGTCACCAAAGGCGGATCCTTCCTCTGCTCCGACGTCTGGTGCAAAGGGTATCAACCGGGATCCCGACAGCAGATTGACAACGAATCGCCGTCGAACCACACTGGCTTTCGCTGTGTCATGGATGTCGTAAAATCCGAGTGAAGAGCAAAGACTCCGAACGTGAGACCCGCGTCCCGCCGGTGTGCAAGTGCTTCAGCGACGGTAGATAAGTTCCAACCACCCCCGAAACCTCTCCCACAACCTCACCAGCCCGAGCGTATCGAGGTGACAATACGCACGCAGTTCCTTCTCAATCTCCGCCTTGCGCTCCGGAGTCGTCGCGGGTTGGACGGCTTCTTTGTAGGCCTCTACGGCCATGGCGCCGTCGGCGACGCCGGTGGGATGATCGTAGGAAAGGTCGGGACAGGCGGCGGGAAGGATCGACTTCAGCCCCCATCGACCGTGCTGGGAAGGATCGTAGAAGCGGGCTTTCGCGATGGGGAGTAGATCGACGATGCGATCAACGAGGGCGAGGAGAGCGCTGCGATGCCCGGGAAAACGGACCGCGAGGGCGCGGATGACCATTTTTTCAAAGGTCGCGTTGTAGGCGAAGACGGGACCGCTCTCTCCACATCCCCCGACGAGAGCGCGGGCGAGCGGTCCGGCGGGATCGTCGCCGCTGAGATCGAGAAAGGCCTCGTGATGGAGCGTCCCGTCCTCCTCGCGCCGGTGGAGGCTGAATTGGAACGGGATCTGCTCGTAGGGGCGGCGCCCTTTCCAGACCGGCACCGCGAGCACGACGGATTCGAAATCGAGAAAGCGGACCGGGAATCCGAATCCGGCGAGATCGGCGGCGGCTCCGGCGGCATCGAGCCAGGTCTCCCCACTGCGGGTCACGTCGCGGACCCATCGCTGCGTCGGCGTGAGATACTCGTTGGGCACCTCGCGCAGGTCGCGGATCCCGAGCGCCTCGACGGCGGCACGGCGACGTCCGCTGAAGTTGGGCAGAGAGCTGAGCGGGTACTCGGCACTCTCGTGCTCCTGATGGCAGTAGTGGATGAAAGGACAGACGAAGGGAACCGCGCAATGCTCCCCACAGCGCCCTCGGCCACGTAGGCCTGCACGGCGATGTCTTCGCGGTAGTAGTCTTTGATCCCCGCCGCCGACTTCACCTCGATCATGCGCCAGCGCAGCGATCCGTCCGAGGTGTCGGGGAGCATGACGTCGGCAAAGGCGAGCGCGCTGGGCATTTTTAATCCCGCCTCGAAGACCGGACCGCCGCCCTCGCGCAGGAGCCTCTCACTCCGGGCAAAAGCCTCATCAAACCCGAGTTCATCGAGATCGAAAAAGACGCCGGTGCCGGACTCGTCGTAGATGAGACGGGCCACCTCGCCGATCTCATTCCCGATACGGTAGGCAGTTTCCGAGCCGGAGTCGTCCTTGAGATCGGACCGGTGGAGTTCTAGCCAGAGACGTTTCGTGCACTGGCGGTAGGCGAGGATCTTTGATTTGGAAAGCGATCGCATGAAAAAAAGGGATCCGTCAGGCAAAGCGGGCGAGACTGAGAAAGTCTGCCGGCAGAGGGCTCTCGCCGTCTACTAACAAATCACTAAGTATCTCCCCGAGGACACTCGCAAACTTATAGCCGTGCCCCGAGAGTCCGGCGGCAAAGACGACATTGCGGTGGCGGGGATGACGATCGACGATGAAGTGCTCGTCGGGGCTCATCGTGTAGCTCGAAGAACTGCCACACGCATGGGCGGGCGGATGCTGATCGAGCCCGACCGCGCGCAGTCCGCGCGAAGCGAGATGCCACAGGACCGCGCTGCCCACCCCTCCGGTTACGAGCACGATGACATCCGGCTTTGAGTGCATAGGCTGAATGTGGAGAAATCCGCGATCGGGGCAAGCGGGAATCGGGTCGCCTCACGCAAATACGAAATCCTTTTCCCCATGGATTCGCGTCCCTCTATCGTTGGGAAATGTGAAAGCCGTGAAAATGAACGCCCCGCGTCCCGCGACTGCCGCGCTCCTCGCCGGCTTTGCCATGCTCTCCGTGAGTTGCGATTCCCCCGCCGACATGACCGCCGACGATCCCTTTACCACCCGACGCAACGCCCTCGTCGATTCCTTCATTGCCGGCCCCCGCTACCGGGTGAGCGATCCACGGGTAATCGATGCGATGCGAACGACGCCCCGCCACCGTTTCGTCACGGAGGAAATGCAGCCGCAGGCCTACCTCGATGAACCTCTTGCGATCGGTCACGGCCAGACTATTTCCCAGCCTTCTCTCGTCGCCTTCATGACCGAGCAGCTCCGGCCCCGACCGGAAGACCGCGTCCTCGAAGTGGGGACAGGCTCGGGCTACCAGGCGGCGGTGCTGTCTCCGCTCGTCGCGGCGGTCTACACCATCGAGATCGTGGAACCGCTAGCCAACAGCGCCGCCGCGACCTTCAGGGAACTCGCCTACAAGAACATTTTTCCCCGCTTAGGCAACGGCTACGAAGGCTGGCCGGGAGAGGCCCCGTTCGACGCGATCATCGTGACCTGCGCCCCCGACGATATTCCTGACGCCCTCGTCGAGCAGCTCCGCGAAGGTGGCCGCATGGTCATCCCGGTGGGACCTGAAAACGAAGTGCAGGAGCTCTATCTCCTCGAAAAGAAGGAGGGAAAAATCGTGCGGGAAAGTATCCTGCCGGTGCGCTTTGTCCCGATGACGGGCGCGGACCAGGGCAAAGAAAAGGCCCCGTGAGATTTCTCTCGCGAAGCCTTTGCATGGCGTTTTGACCGCCTTTAATATGAATCGGTTCAGCGTGAGCCCGACCGCGGACGGCTGAAGGTGCGGCTGTTGCCGGTGCCACTGCGGCTGTTGCCGGCACTGCCACCACGACCGCCACCATTTCCACCGCCACCACCGCCACCGCCACCACCGGAGCGTCCTCTGCCACCCCCGCCATTTCCACCGCCATTTCCACCGCCGCCACCGCCGCCACCGCCGCCGGAACGACCGCGTCCGCCGCCATTGCCGCGCGAGGTGTTGCGGGCGTCTTCACGACCGTCGATCTCGCAGAACTGGAACCCCTCGATGTGCTCGACGGGAATGCCGTGTTTCAGGACCGCTTCGATGTCCTTGAGGAGACCGCGCTCATCGGCGCTCACGAGTGAGTAGGCCGAGCCTTCCTGTCCTGCCCGACCGGTCCGGCCGATGCGGTGGACGTAGTCTTCGGGCACATTGGGCAGCTCGTAGTTCACGACGTGGGGGAGCAGATTGATATCGATCCCGCGCGAAGCTACATCGGTCGCAACAAGCACGCGCACACGACCGGATTTGAAATCATCAAGCGCCTTGGTGCGGGCACTCTGGCTCTTGTTGCCATGGATCGCCGTAGCGGTGATGCCGTCCGTCTCGAGATTCGCCGCGAGACGGTTGGCCCCGTGTTTGGTGCGGGTGAAAACGAGCACCTGGCTCCAGTTGTCGTCTTTGATGAGCTTGGAGAGCAGGGTGCGCTTTTCCGCCTTCGAGACGGGATGGACGACCTGGGTCACTTTCTCCGCCGCCGTATTACGACGCGCCACTTCGACGAGGGCCGGATTGTGCAGGATACCGTCGGCAAGCGCCTTGATCTCGGTCGAGTAAGTCGCCGAGAACATGAGGTTCTGACGACGCGCGGGGAGGATCTTGAGGACCTTGCGGATGTCGTGAATGAAACCCATGTCGAGCATGCGGTCCGCCTCGTCGAGGACAAAGATCTCGACATCGGAAAGGTCGATCGTTCCCTGGCTGACGTGGTCGAGGAGACGCCCGGGCGTAGCCACGAGGATGTCGACGCCACGACGGAGTCGATCGATCTGAGGATTGATCCCCACTCCGCCGAAGATCACGGTCGAGCTGAGATGGAGTCCTTTGCCGTAGCTGGCGACGCTGGCTCCGACCTGGGCGGCGAGTTCGCGCGTCGGCGTGAGGACGAGTCCGCGCGGACACTTCGGACGCGAGCGCCCCTTCGAGAGACGCTGCAGCATTGGCAGAGTGAAGGCGGCGGTTTTGCCCGTGCCCGTCTGCGAGCCACCCATGAGATCACGCCCTTCGAGGATCGTAGGGATGGCCTGGGACTGGATCAGGGTTGGTTCGGTGTAGCCTTTCGCAGCGACCGCTTCGGCAAGTTCGGCAACGAGGCCTAGTTTTGTGAATGACATAATAGAAGTATTTTGGGTAGTTAGTTAGGATCAAAAAGATCCGTGCGACCTAACCTGAACAATCCGCCGCGCCGCCCTGGAGACAGGGGGGAAAAGGGAGGGAACGGGGCATGCCGCCTGCAGGATTTCGGTCCTGCAATATCACGGGCTGACACATTGAAGGAACGTCATTTCCCTCTCCCGATCCATTCAGATGAGCCGTAAACCGGCTGGCACCCTGGAGACAACATCACGCCGTCCCCTGACGCCGCGACAGAACACCCGAACCCCGCGTTTGTCAAAGCATTCCCCGTCGTGCCCTATTCGGCGGGAATGAACTCTTCGGCAAACGAGGGCTCCAACTCGGGCCGGAAAAAGTCATCAAGACGGGTCGCGCGACCGGCCGCGGCATTGTCCTCGAGTGGCACGAGACGCAGACGGTAGCGCCGCCCCGGCTCGAGCGAGGCGCCCGGCTCTAGCTTGCGATCCCGAAAGGCCCAGAGGAAGACGAGCCGATCTTCCCCGTCCGCGACAAAGAGGGCTGAGTAGATCGCACTGGCATAGGGCGTCTGCGCCGGATCCTCGATGCGGGATCTCTCCCGGAGCGTCGCGGTGATCTCGACGACGCCGGTGCTCGCGGGCAGGTGCGGTTTCCCTGTCTCGGGAAAGCGCACCTCTCTCCACTCGATTCCGGCGCGGCGGGCGGGGAGCTCGGCGAGCAGCAGATCGCGCGAGGAGAGCAGCCAGACGACGGTCCGCTTTTTCGCGAGCACCTCGCCGGGCAGAGCGGCAAAGGCCTCGCGCACTGCGCTCGCTCCGCCGCCGTTGATCGCGATGGTGTGGACGGTCTGCCCGAGTGAGGCGGCGAGATGGGAGGAGAATCCGGCACCGATCGAAGTCTCTTCGCCGTCGGTGAATCCGAGGGCGGGATCTTCGTAAACATTCACAAAACTGTCCCCGAGAACGACGACCGGCGAGTCGGCGTCGGAGGCAATGATTACTCCGTCCCCTTCCCCCACGACACGGTGCAGAGTGGCCTCCTCGGCGGAAAAAAGAGCATCGATTTTCCCGGCACCGAGCATCTCGGCGAGGTCGCCGCGGCTTTCGCGCTCCACGGATTCGAATCGGGTCACGAGATCTCCGCGCGCCACTCCAGAAGAGATGACCCGCTCCGCCACGAGACCGACTGTCGCCTCCATCATCGCCGGAGTCCAATGGGTGTCCTGTTTGAGGAATCGCCCTGCCTCCGTCGGCACAGACTCGAGCATTGGGAAAAGGTCGATCACTTCGACGCCGGCGGCGGTGAGATCCTTCATTACCCGGGTGAAAACGGCAGGTGGAGCGACCGCGACGTTGAGCCCGAGCCCCTCCCGACAGACCATGGGTTTGGTCGGCACCGGCACGAGGATGAGGTGAATGCCGCGAGCCGAGAGTTGCCCGGCGAAGTCGCTGATCACCGGCACCGGGGAGCGCCATCCTGTCGTGACACGTTCGCGGGCGACGGAGGCCGGCTCCTCATAGTAGGGCCCTTTGCCATGGATCGCATCGAGATCGGACCGGTAGTAGAGCCAGCCAGCCCGCCCCGAGAGAACACGTTGATTGCCCGCTCCGGCGACCCGCGTGAGCAGTGCCTGATCCTGCTGACGCCAGCGCTCGAGCAGGGGCATCGTCGCCGCCCGTTCCTCGAGCTGCTTCCGCACCTGTGAACCGCTCAGAGGTGAAAGCCCTCCCTTGTCCAGCAGAGTCAGCACCGGCACGAGCAGGATCGCGAAGAACACGTAGGCGGCAAAACGCAGCCCTCGCCCGCTCAGGCGGATCTCATCCGCGACGATGATGTCTTCGTAAGGATTTTTCATCTCAGAACTGGAAGTAGAGAAAGGGGTTGTGGCCCTGCAGCGCCATCACACGGACACTCACGAAAAGCAGGATCAGTCCCCCGGCGACCTTCATGCCGCTGAGTCGCCGCAGCCAGTCACCCGAGTTCGGGAAGAGCCAGGCCACCGCCGCACAAAAAATTAACACACCCATATTCATCGGCGAAAAAACGACAGCGGCCAAGACCTCTGCCGCCACCGGATCACCGCCTTTTCCAAACATCGCCGCCAGATACGCGAAGGCCGCCTCAAGATTCGCCGCGCGGAAAAAGACCCAGGTGATAAGGATGACAAAAGTCGTCACGGTCCAGCCGGCCGCCGCCGGAAGCACAAAACCGAAACGTTCGCGTCCGAAACGCTCGGCCGCGAGGGCGAGCCCGTGGATCGCGCCCCAGGCGATGAAGGTCCACTGCGCCCCGTGCCAGAGCCCGCCGATGAGCATCACGAGGAGGAGATTGCCGTAGGTCCGCAGTGCGCCGAGCCGGTTGCCTCCGAGCGGGATGTAGAGGTAGTCCCGCAGGAAGGTCGAGAGGGAGATGTGCCAGCGCCGCCAGAAGTCGGTCAGGCTCGTGGCGCGGTAGGGCGAGGCGAAGTTCTCCGGAAAGCGGAAGCCGAACATGCGACCAAGCCCGAGGGCCATGTCCGAGTATCCCGAGAAATCGAAGTAGATCTGAAAGGCGTAGGCCAACACCCCGATCCATGCAACCGGGGTGTCGGGCGACCCCGCCTCGAAACAGAGATCGGCGATGCGTCCCGCCGGATTGGCGAGGAGGATCTTTTTGGCGAAGCCGTAGTTGAAGCGGGTGAACCCGGCGACAAATCCATCGACACTGTGCTCGCGATGGCGCAACTGATCGGCGACCGCCCCGTAGCGCACGATGGGCCCGGCCACGAGCTGGGGGAACATCGAGACATAACAGGCGAAATCGACAAAACTCCGCGCCGGCTCCGCATGTCCGCGGTAGAGATCGATGGAGTAGCTCATCGATTGGAAGGTGTAAAAGCTGATCCCGACGGGCAGGATGATCTGGCTGAGAAAGTCCGGCACCGCGATCATTTCCAGCCCGAGGATTGCCCCGACCCTCGTGATGTTTTCCGAAAAGAAGACCGCGTATTTAAAAAAGGCGAGCAGCCCGAGATTCGAGATGACCGAGGCGAGCAGCGCCGCCTTCCGCCGCTGCGGCGAGGCCCCGCGAGCGGTGATGACCCTGCCGCAACCATAATCGATCAGAGTCGAGACGAGCATCAGCACAGTGAACCAGGGATTCCACCATCCGTAAAACACGTAACTCAGTCCCGTGAGGACAAGGGCACGCCACCCCGCCGGCGCCGCGTAGTAGAGCAGCAGAGCCAGTGGCAGAAACCAGAAAAGGAAAATGGACGAGCTGAAGACCAAGGCCGCTCATTATGTGAGAAAGCCGCCTCTCGACAAGCGCCGATTCAGGCTCGCTGGCAAAGACGCCACCTCGAGGGCGAACGCTCGCGAGATGGCTCGGACCCGAACATGGGTTACATATTGACCGGGGACCTGAGTAACGTTTCTCCTTCTTCTATCCTCATTTCTTACCAGGGGATTTGTTCACCCCGGGTTCGCAAGCCATGCCGTTTTTTGGGGCGGGCGGCTCGGAGCGAAGCCGAGGATTGCGTGGCGATCCGGGGCGAAGCGGAGAGCCGCCGCCCCAAAAAACGCCGCCACCTCCACCCTCGCTTCATTTGCTCTTTTCGTGGTAGTAACCGGGATACATCAAACGCGGGTCCTTCTGGTCCATTTTGAATTCGCCCAACTTCACGTTGGCGAAGCGCACCGCGATCAGCCGGCTTTCGGGATCGCGATCCAAGGGAACCATCCCTTAATTCACGGGGACCAGGCAAATAATAACGGGCTGATAATAACGGGGCCGTTCGTCAATCCCCACCTTTTCCCGCATCTGCATCCTCTCGCTTTCCCGCTCCACCTCTCGTGCGCGATTTCGGCTCACCGATTTGGTGGCACCCGAGCGTCTCACGCCAAAAAAACGGCCTATCCTGGGCGCCGCAGGCACGCGCATGCCCTGCCCCATCACAATCTTCCCGGATCCCGCCGACCTGGCCGGGACTTTCAGAGGAGGCTCACGCCTTCTCCTCGCCACGCTTTACTCCTGACGCGCAGCAGGCTCTCCGATCAGGTCGTTCTTCAGGTCCCGTAAGACGCAGAGGTCTTCCCAATCGGCATCCCGAAGGTCAATTTTCCACGGCGTGATCCGCCCCACTTCCCTGTTACCGATGGCCCCGAAAAGTAAAAATGGCCCCGACTGCCACGCCAGGTATTTTCCCGATAACGGCGCTGCATGCAGGGCGGCCATTGCGCGAAGTTTGCCGGTAGAGGCAGCGGTCGTCCGCTCTCTGAGACTGGGGGAAAAGTTTTCATCGGGCAGTTACCGGGTTCGGTTCAGCGGGCGAGAGACCCGAGCAGTTCGTCGCGGCGGCAGCGCGCTACTTCGAGATCGCGGGTCTTTAGTGAGACGCGGATCCGCTCCGCCGTGTAATCGGCACGGTGCAGGGTGAAGTGGCACCACCAGGTCCCCCGATTGTTCCAGAGGTGGTGGTCGGGATTCGAATCGCCGCTGCGGGCGGAGACGGGGATACGGGCGACGAGGGTTCCGGAAAGAGCGGGATTCACGCCGCCGGCGGACTCGTTGAGGAAGTCTTGGTATGTCATTTCTTGATGCAGTTTCTGTGGGATTCAGTTACCGCATCAGGACCTGGGATCGCCCGGTCCTCCCGAGCTATTCCCGGAGAAATTCTGTTCGGACACTATTGTCCGCACATCGGAAGCTGCCACGGTCGGGAGGGACCGTCACAGCTTCCAAGGCACCTTGGCTTCTCCAAACCAGGTTGCCGGACTCGACTTTCATCGGGCCACTCCTGATGCTTGAGAGGAATCTGCCTCACCCGGGGCGCGAGCGCAAGCGGGTCTTGTGTCATACAACCGACAATATGTTTCAAAAAAACTTGCGCGATTCCCTCAATTCACGGGGACAGGCTCAATTCACGGGGACACAATTCACGGGGACACAATTCACGGGGACACAATTCACGGGGACACAATTCACGGGGACACAATTCACGGGGACAGGCTAATAATAACGGGCTGATAATAACGGGGCCGTTCGTCAATCCCCCTTTTCCCGCATCTCCATCCTCTCGCTTTCCCGCTCCACCTCTCGTGCGCGATTTCGGCTCACCGATTTGGTGGCACCCGAGCGTCTCACGCCGAAAAAACGGCCTATCCTGCGCGCCGCAGGCGCGCGAATGCCCTGCCCCATCGCAATCTTCCCGGATCCCGCCGACCTGGCCGGGACTTTCAGAGGAGGCTCACGCCTTCTCCTCGCCACGCTTTACTCCTGACTCGCCGCAGGCTCTCCGATCAGGTCGTTCTTCAGGTCCCGTAAGACGCAGAGGTCTTCCCAATCGGCTTCCCGCAGGTCAATTTTCCACGGCGTGATCCGCCCCACTTCACTGTGACCGATGGCCCCGAAAAAGTTCACAGGGACAGGCAAATAATCAAAAAGCACCCACTTTCCCAATTTCGGTTAGATCACTCCATCATGAGGCACGCTTGAGTCAAAAGCCACGGCTTGTGCTTTTATCGCTGCTATCTCCGCACCCATCGCGAGGTCGCTTGATCTCGTGCCAGCAAACGTCCAGGAACTCGAGTTCACCAGCGCCGAAGCGGGGAATCTGAAGGTGAGGGATCCGGGCGAGAGAAGGGGGCTCCCACCTGCGACGAGGGATCGTCGCGCTCCGGCGGGGTTGAGATTACGTTTTGTGGTCAGGCAAGAATGGCACGGAAATAAGCGGATTCTGCCGACGCCCAATCGTTGGCCACTTGATTGTTTCGGTAGGGACGCACCGCCGGGGCGTCCGTGTTCGGCGGACTCACTGGCTTCGGTGGACGGTTCGGCGAACCGTCCCTACCACTATCGCTGGGATGCCACTAGACATCGAAAAACCGCCTTATTTCCGTGCCATTCTGGTCAGGTAAAATTTCTTAATTTTACCAAACCCACACCCCCCGCATTCATCCCATTCCCATTCCCTACCCGCCCCACAGAATTCCCCTTTGCTCGCATACTGTCTTCCCCCATCGGGAAACAAAGTCACCGCTTGCGATACGGAGAACCACTCATGGACTGCGGCAGCCCTGCTACCGGGTTCACAAAGCCAGCCTTGCTGCCGGCTGGGGGAGAAACTACCGTGTGAAAGTCGGTGCCGGGAGTTTTCTCAACATCGCCCGAAGGTCTTACGACCTTCGCCACGCTCCCCATCGCCCGCCCGCGAGTGAAATTTCCGGCAATTCTCCTTTGCCAATTCGCCACACTGACGCGAAACGTAACGATGCCTCCGGACCAGAAGACATCGATCATGGCGATCTTCGCCGATTTTGAGAATGTGGCGATCGGGGCGGAGCAGGCGAAATACGAGCGCTTTGACATCAATAAGGTGCTCGAGCGGGTCCTCGTGAAAGGCAATGTGGTCGTGCGCAAGGCCTACTGCGACTGGGGGCGCTACGAGAAGTTCAAGCGCAGCATGCACGAGGCGAGCTTCGAGCTCATCGACATCCCCCATGTGCGCCAGTCGGGAAAAAACTCGGCCGACATCCGTATGGTCGTCGATGCGCTGGATCTTTGTTACACAAAGCCGCACATCGACACTTTCGTCGTCATCAGCGGTGACTCTGATTTCTCTCCCCTCGTCAGCAAGTTGCGCGAGAACAACAAAGAGGTCATCGGGGTGGGGGTGAAACAATCGACCTCGGACCTTTTTGTGGCGACCTGCGACGAGTTCATCTTCTATGACGATCTCGTCCGTAAAAAGGAAAGCCAGCGGACGCGTCCGGCCGCGAAGAAGTCGGCGGAAAAACCGGCGAACGGCGCAGGGGCTGCGGCGGGAGGCGGGGGAGGCAGCGCCCCGGGTGCTGACAAACGTGACGAAGCTGTCACCTTGGTCCTCGAGACGGTCGAGGCGATGACGGAAACGCGGGGGGAGGATGAGATGATCTGGGGCTCCATGGTGAAGCAGGCGATCAAACGCCAGAAGCCGGGCTTTGCCGAGAGCTACTACGGATTCCGCGGGTTCAATTCCCTGCTGGAGGAAGTGCGGGACCGCGGCCACATCGAGCTGCAGGCCGATGAGAAGTCGGGCGGCTACATCGTCAGACGGGTCGTGTAGCCGAAGCTGTCACGGGTTCGCTGTCATTATTCGAACCTTTGTTCCCCAAGCTATTTTCCAGATTCCCCGGAAAACAGAAGACGGCAAGCGGGAGGGATCAATGTGACAGAATTGACACATGGGGCGGATTGATAAGGGAAAGGCAGAGCGGATGGTTGGCCTTGTAGATCCGGCGACACGGTCACCGGCACTACCCCACTCCAGAAACAATCCCAGCGACGCAATACCCTATGAAGCTCTCCCTCGACCTCTTGAATGCCGGCATGATGGCGGCCCTCGTGTTCCCGGCCTGGTCCCGTGCGGACGAAGTCGTCAAAGTCGATGCCGCAATCCCCGTCTACAAGACGGTCAGTGGTGTCACCGGTAACCTGAACTCGATCGGTTCCGATACCCTTAATAACCTCATGACGCTCTGGGCTGAGGGCTTCAAAGCCAAATACCCGAACGTGAACATCCAGATCGAGGGCAAGGGCTCCTCGACTGCGCCGGTCGCCCTGATCGAGGGGACCGCCCAGCTCGGCCCGATGAGCCGGGCGATGAAGTCCGAGGAAATCGACGAGTTCGAGAAAAAGTTCGGCTACAAGCCGATCGAGGTGAAGGTCGCGATCGACGCCCTCGCCGTTTACACCCACAAGGACAATCCGATCAAGGGCCTCACCCTGAAGCAGATCGACTCGATCTTTTCCTCGACGTTTAAGGGCGGCGGCACAGCCATCACCAAATGGGGACAGACAGGCATGGACGCCGAATGGGCTGACAAGGATATCTCGAAATACGGCCGCAACAGCGCCTCGGGCACTTACGGATTTTTCAAGGACGAAGCTCTCCTCAAGGGCGACTTCGACGCCTCGGTCAAAGAGCAGCCCGGTTCGTCCGCTGTCGTCCAGGGCGTGGCGAGCGACCTCGGCGGGATCGGTTATTCGGGGATCGGCTACCGGACCTCGAGTGTGAACGCGATCGCCCTCGGCACCTCGCCCGATGCGCTCTTCGAGCCGACCTACGAGAACTGTCTCAGCGGCGACTTCCCGCTTTCCCGCTTCCTTTATGTCTACGTGAACAAGAATCCCGAAAAACCTCTCGATGGGCTCACGCTTGAGTTCCTGAGATTCGTTGTCTCTCAGGAAGGGCAGGAAGTCGTCGTGAAAGACGGCTACTACCCGATGCCGGCTGAAGTTGCCGACGAGGTCCTCGCCGAGATTTCGAAGTGAATTCCGTTCGTGTCGAAATTTCGAAACGAAGTCAGGTGAAATTGATCGCGTTTCGTGTCAGGGGCCGATCCCTTGACTACCTTCACCTAGCATGAACACCATCCCGGAGCAGCCGGAGACCGAAATCCCGGGACCGCGGCGCATACCTGATCCGAAGCGATTCGAGGCGTCGCGTCTGGTGCTCTGGACCGATGCCTTCATGAACCGCTTTATCAAAGTGGGGGGGCTTTTCGTGGTGGTGGCGGTGATCGGTATCTTTGTCTTCATCCTGTCCCAGGTCCTGCCGATGTTTCAGTCGGCAAAGGTCGATATTGAGGGTAGTGCCGGATTTTCCGATCCTCTTCCGGAGGGCGAGTATGTCGCCATCGCCGTGGATGAGTGGGGAGAGCGCCCCTTCGCCCTGCGGCAGGACGGCCGGTTCTTCTTCTCTGACCTCGCCGATGGCGGCAAGGTCAGCGAAGGGGATCTTGCCTTCCTGGAAAATGACACCATTTCGGCCGTCGAGGCAGTGCCCGGTTCGGGAGTGATCGCGGTGGGGACGGCTCAGGGAGGAGTCCATCTCATCGATTACTCGTACGAGCCGGTTTTCGCCGCCGGCAAGCGCACGATCGAAGAAAAACTGTCCAAGGCATACAGCGGCAGGGTCGACGGTGCGGTTCGCGAGGTCGGCTTCGGTCAGTCGGGAGCCGCCCGCCTCGTCGTCACCCTCGTCGATACTGCGGATGGTCAGCGACTCCTCGCGACGCTGATCGAACGCAAAAGAAGCCTCGTCGGCTCGGGCGCGTGGCGGGAGACTGCGGCGATCGACATGACCGGCGCGCTGCGCAGCGGCGTGGCCGTAAAGTCCATCCATGTGACCGACCGCGCCGATTCTGTCCTCGTGATCTTTGAGAACGGCGAAGTCGATTACCACTTCCGCTCCGGGACGGAAGCGAGTTTCGAACTGCGCCAGACCTTCCGCCCGTTTCAGGATCTCGAAGACCAGAAAATCGCCGAGTCGGGCTTTCTCTTTGGCGATGTCTCGCTCGTCTTTATCTCTGCCACGGGAGAGAATCGTATCTACAGTCTCTACCGAACCGAGGAGGAGCCGGTCCGCATTTTTCATCAGACCAAGGTGTTCAAGGCCCTCCCCGAGGCGGCGGAGTTTTTCTCGAAGAGTCTTCGCAACAAGGCTTTTATCACGGGGTATCGCGATCACGTCAGCCTCCGTTTTTCGACCACCGAAAAGGTGCGATGGGAGTCAGATCTGCCTTTTCAGGTCAGTCACGCGCTCATCGGTTCGAAGTATGACTCCCTCCTCTTTCTCTCCGACGAGCGCCGTTTCCATCGTCTCGTGCTCGACGATCCGCATCCGGAAGTGAGCTTCCATGCGCTCTTCGGCAAGGTCTGGTACGAAGGATCGCCCGAGCCCAAGTACGAGTGGCAGTCGACTGGCGGGTCTGACGATTTCGAGCCGAAGCTCTCCCTCGTGCCGCTCATCTTCGGCAGCCTCAAGGGCACTTTCTACGCGCTGCTCTTTGCTCTGCCGATCGCGCTCTTCGGTGCCATCTACACCTCCGAGTTCCTCCACCCGCGCAACAAGGTCTACGTGAAGCCGGTCATGGAGATCATGGCATCGCTGCCCTCGGTCGTGCTCGGCTTCCTCGCGGCGTTGTGGCTCGCCCCTATTCTGGAGAATCGCGTCCCCTCCCTCCTATGCATCGCTTTTCTGCTCCCGGCAGGCTCTTTCCTGATCGGCTGGCTCTGGAGTCGTCAGCCCCAGGCGATCCGCAAGTATGTCCCGGCCGGGCGCGAGTTCCTCTATTTTACCCCGGTGCTGCTGCTCCTCCTCGTGGCCGGGTGGCATCTCGGTCCACCCCTCGAGCAGGTCCTCTTCCGGGTGAAAGATTCCGCCAGCGGAGAGATGGTGGGCGACTTCACGAGATGGTGGCCGGCCGTCACCGGCACCGCCTACGAGCAGCGAAACTCGCTCGTGGTCGGCTTCATGATGGGGTTCGCCGTCATCCCCATCATCTTCACCATTGCCGAAGACTCGCTCTCGAATGTCCCCGGATCACTCCGCTCGGGTTCCCTCGCTCTCGGAGCCAGTCGCTGGCAGACCGCCTGGCGGGTCGTCCTCCCGACCGCGTCGGCCGGGATTTTCTCGGCGCTGATGATCGGTCTCGGCCGCGCCGTCGGAGAGACGATGATCGTGGTCATGGCGACGGGGAACACGCCCATCATGGAATGGAACATCTTTTCGGGTATGCGCACCCTCTCCGCCAACATCGCCGTCGAGCTCCCCGAGGCTCCCCACCACGGGACTCTTTACCGGACGCTCTTCCTCGGGGCGGTCGTGCTTTTCCTGCTGACATTTACGGTGAACACCATCGCGGAAGTACTGCGCCAGCATCTCCGCGAACGATACAAGCTGGTGTGATCCGGTCGCCATTCTGCCCCATGAGTCTTTTCTCTCCCTTACAATCCAAATCCCGCGGGACCGCTTCAGGCGAGCCCATGGTCTGGTTTTCGGGGATGTGGCTGGCGATCGGCCTGCTCATGATCATCACGCTTCTCTTCGTGATCCTGAAAAACGGGCTCACTCTCTTCTGGCCGTCGAAAGTCATCCAGATCGAGCTTGTCGAGGGCAGCGAAGCCGCCATCCAGGGTGCCTCTACTCTCGCCGGCGAGGTGCGAAAACGTCAGGACAAACGAGTCCTCGACGCCGAGGGCAAAGCCATCCCGGAAGTGCAGCTGTTCGTCGGCAATCGCGATGCCTACGGTTTCGGATTCCGCTACATCGATCAGTCCGACATCGTGAGCCAGACCTACCCGGACGACATCATCGTGGCAGAGCGGATCGAGTATGGTGACCTCATCGCTTATCCCGTTTCTCTGAAGCTTGCCAGCGGGGTGATAGCCGCAGACGCCCCCGATTTCCGGGAGAGGCTGGACTCGCTCGTGAGTCTTTCCAACGAGAGACGGCACGAGATCGAGCGTATCGAGAAAGGGAAGATCGGCGCGATCAACCAGGAAATGCAGGCGCTCAAGCTATCGCTGCGCAAGGCCGAGCTGGGGGGCGGGCTCACCGATGAGCTTCGCAGCTCCGTCGAGGCGCAGACGGCAGTGCTGCAGACCGAGTACGAAGTCCTCGCCACAGAGGCGTCCGCCCTGCGCGCCGCGCAAAAAGCGGATATCTTTGTCTGTCGTCTCGCCAACGGGGCAGAGCGCGAGGTGGCCCTCGGAGATCTCATCCATTTCTATCATCCCAACGAGTTGGGCTTTTTCCCCCGGGTCGGCCATTTCTTCGGCGGGATCTGGAGCTTCCTCTCGGAGGACCCGCGCGAGGCCAACACTGAGGGCGGCGTCTTTCCGGCGATCTTCGGGACTTTCGTGATGACTCTGCTGATGAGTCTGGTCGTCGTGCCCTTCGGGGTCGTCGCCGCGATCTATCTGCGCGAGTACTCGAGGCAGGGTCCGCTCGTGCGGGCGGTGCGCATCGCCGTGAACAATCTCGCCGGCGTTCCCTCTATCGTCTTCGGCGTCTTCGGGCTGGGCTTTTTTGTCTACCTCGTCGGGGGCAGTATCGACAGTCTTTTCTATCCCGAGCGACTTCCCACCCCGACCTACGGGACCGGGGGGATCCTCTGGGCCTCGCTCACGCTCGCCCTCATGACCGTGCCAGTCGTCATCGTCTCGACCGAGGAGGCCCTCGCGGCCGTGTCGCGCGGTGCCCGCGAGGCGTCGCTCGCTGCGGGCGCATCGAAGTGGCAGACGATCCAGCGTATCGTCCTCCCCGCCTCTGTCCCCGGCATTATCACCGGGCTTGTTCTCTCGATGGCCCGCGGGGCGGGGGAGGTGGCGCCGCTGATGCTCGTCGGAGTGGTCAAGCTCGCCCCCACTCTGCCGCTCGATACAGAGGCACCTTTCTTCCACCTTGAGCGCAAATTCATGCATCTCGGCTTTCACATCTACGACCTCGGTTTCCAGTCTCCCGACTCCGAGGCGGCCAAGCCCATGGTCTTCGCGACGACGCTGCTACTGATCGCCCTCGTCGTCGTGTTGAATGCGGCCGCCATCATCCTCCGGGAACGTCTGCGGCGCAAGTATGCCTCGAGCGCCTTCTGAGCCTGACAAATAGCGCAATGAGATGATGGAAAACACCGAAAATCTGGAAGAAGTTAAACCGATGTCCAAGCCGTCCGTGTCCCTCCCCAGCAGCGCCGATTCCCCTCCCGGGACCGGTCCGGTCCGCCGTCCCGACTATATCCAGGTCCGGGATTTCTGCTTCAACTACACTCCCGACGTGCGTGTCCTCCATCACATCACGATGGACATCCCGGAGAATGAGGTGACCGCCTTCATCGGCCCCTCGGGCTGCGGCAAGACGACCCTGCTGCGGAACTTCAACCGCATGAACGACCTCATCGACGGGATCTCGCACGAGGGCCTCATCACCGTCGACGGGCAGGACATCTTCGACCCGAATCTCGAGGTCATCTCCCTGCGCAAGCGCATTGGGATGGTCTTCCAGAAGTCGAATCCCTTTCCAAAGTCCATTTACGAAAACGTCGTCTACAGCCTCCGCATCGCCGGTCAGCGCGACAAAAACATCCTCGATGAAGTCGTCGAGCGCAGTCTCGAGGGGGCGGCGTTGTGGGAAGAGGTGAAAGACAGGCTTCAGCAAAGTGCGCTGGGCCTCTCCGGCGGGCAGATGCAGCGACTCTGCATCGCGCGCGCCATTGCGAACCAGCCGCACATCCTCCTCATGGACGAGCCCTGCTCGGCTCTCGATCCCATCGCCACCGCCAAAATCGAAGAACTCATCAGCGAGCTCAAAGAGCAGTTCACCCTCATCATCGTGACGCACAACATGCAGCAGGCGGCGCGCGTCTCTGACCGGACAGCGTACTTCTATCTCGGCAAGCTTATCGAGATGGACGCCACGAAAAAGATCTTTGCCAATCCGGGAAAAAAAGAGACCGAGGACTATATCTCCGGCCGCTTCGGCTGAGCGGCAGACCGGCTCCCCGGTAGACCGGCTCACTTATCCGGGGAAGGACTCCATCGCGAAGACCTCGACCCCCTGGGCGCGGCCTTTGACCCGCCGGATACCGAGATTCTTGCAGTGGCTGCGGATCTCCGGCAGTTCTTTCACGAAATCTCCGGAGAGCAGAACATTACTCTCCAGCTCGCGGGTGAGAGACTCGAGTCGGAAGGTGAGATTGACCGGATCACCCACGAGAGTGAACTCTCCCTGGCTCATGCCGCCGTAGGCCACCTTGCCCGTGTGCAGGGCGACGCCGACCTCGAAGCGGCGATGGATCTTTTCAAAGACATCCGGCCGGGACTCGTAGATCTTTCCGCACGAGTCGAGGAGCCGGTTTGCCGCGCGCAGGGCAGCGCGGAGCGTCTCCGGGCTCACCGTTGTCCAGTAAGCGAGGACACAGTCCCCGATGAATTTATCGAGCGTGCTACCCTCCTCCGAGAGGATCAATTCGCAGTCCGAGTACCAACCGCCGATGATCTGGGCGAGGTCGTCCGCCTCGATCTCCTCAGAGAGCGCGGTGAATCCCTTGATGTCGCTAACCAGCAGTACAACCGGCGTCGAGCGGATCAGGGCGATCGTCGAGCCGCCGATATCGTCGGTATTTTGAAGCGATTGAGTGTTGCCGCTCTCCGTGTAGTGGAACTCGTGGTCGGCGAAGCTGATGACATCCCCGTGCCGCAGTTGCCGGGTCGCGGTGAGCCGGGCGCCGTTGAGGTAGCTGCCGTTGAAGCTGCCGAGGTCAAAAAGGTAGAAGCCCCCGTCCTGCTTTCGTATCATGGCATGGCGGCGCGAGACCCGCGGATCGGGAATGATTACCTGACACTCCGCACTGCGCCCGACGATAGAGACGGGACCGAGGTCGAGGGCCTCGCCATTTTCGATACGATGGAGAAATGCGTTCACTTGCGGGGATAGAACCACTTTCACGGAAAGGGGGCAAGCGGTAAAGGCGTGTTCGTAGCGGAAGAGAGGGATGCACAAGGGACTCTTTCCGGTAAGAACCGGTTTTACAGCATTCTTAGCACAGAGAGAGAATCTGCGCTTTCATTATTTATTGTTATTATTGAAAATATAAATTAAACTCAATCACATGAGTCATCTTCCTACCTTGGCGCGGAGATGGCAGGCTGGCACCGGAGTGGCAGGCCTGCTTACTGCGGCGGCCCATGCCGGCCCCGATGCGATCTTCCTTGAGGATCGACACGGACGATCATGCACCTATGCGGAGACAGAGGCACTCGCCCGTCGCCTCGCGACCTACTTGCACGATAGGGGAGTCAAGCGCGGCGACCGTGTCGCGATCCATCTGCAAAACCGGGTCGAGCTGGTCGTGGCCCTCTTCGCCACCGCGATGCTGGGGGCCGTCTACGTCGTACTGAATTCCCGGCTCCGCCCGCGCGGCCTGGCGAAGATCCTCAAGCAGGCCGGTGCCTCGGTGATCGTCGTGGACGAGACCACGGCCGCGAACCTCGAAGAAATCCCGGGTTGGCTCGCCCGTCTCCTCGTGGGAGGATCTCTCCCCGGACTGGATCGCTGGGAAGATGCCGTCGCCTGCGAGCCCTTTGCCGGTGATTGGAAAGGCTGCGACGTCGATGCCGCCTGTCTCGTTTTTACCTCGGGTTCGACCGGTGCGCCCCGCGGGGTCACGCTTAGCCATGATAACATCTGCTACGTCGTCGGGGCGATCCAGGACCGCCTTGGCTATCGGACCGGTGACACTATCGGGTGTTTTCTCCCGCTCGCTTTTGACTACGGCCTCTACCAGATCTTCCTCGCGGCCCAGTCCGGGGCGAAGCTCTACCTCGGCGATCCCGACCAGGTCGGCCCGAGACTGCCACAGATCCTGAAATCGGCCGGCGTCACCGTACTACCGGGAGTGCCCTCGGTCTACGCCGCCCTCATCGCCCTGGGGCGTCGTCGGCCTCTCGAGCTGCCTTTGCTGCGCGCCGTCACCAACACCGGCGAGCGGCTTCCGCTCTCCTACATCGAGGAAATGCGGCGTATGTTCGCGGGACTCGAGATTTTCGTGATGTACGGCCTGACCGAGTGCAAAAGGGTCTCCATCATGCTGCCGACCGAGTTCGAGAGCCATCCCGACTCGGTTGGGCGACCCCTCGCCGGGACCGAAGTCTACGCAGCCGATGCTGACGGGCATCGGCTCCCACCAGGTGAGGTCGGTGAACTCGTCGTGCGCGGGCGCCACGTCGCCCTCGGCTACTGGCGCGCCCCCGGGGAGACTGCGAAACGTTTTCGTAAACGCGCCCCGGAGTCCGCCGTCGAGCTTTTCACGGGGGACTCGGGCTCGGTCGATGCCGATGGCTTTATCTACTTCGCGGCCCGCAGCGATGATCTCATGAAACATCGCGGCAACCGCATCAGCCCGCTCGAGATCGAGATCGAGGCATGCGCCGCACCCGGCGTGGTCGAGGCGAGTCTGCTCAAGCGCGAGTCCGATGATACGCTGCATCTTTTTGTGACCGTTTCGGACCCGGCGACCACCTCGGAGAGACTGCTTCGTGCTCTCGCCGAGACGCTCGAACCGGCAAAGATACCGGAGTTTGTCACCGTCCTCACAGAAATGCCAAAATCACTCAACGGGAAGATAGATCGCAAAGCACTCGCGGTCACTGTCGGGGACTGAAGAGTCAGCTTCACTTATGGGTTATCGCATCGTCAACGTAGTCGGGAATGCCGGGGCCAATCGCCCCGTCGCCGAGTTCCTTGCCGCCTTCGTGAGCGACGGCGAGCTCGCCCGGCCGCGTCCGGGAGATGATGAGGCTGACGTCTGGGAGCAGCGCATGCGCTGGTGGTGGGATGAGAATCCCCATTGCCGTGAAGACTCGCCCCGCGGATTCATCCTCGAAGATGAGAGCGGCACAGTCGTCGGATTCAATGGCCTCATACCGCTCGACTATGAGGTCGATGGCGAGCCTGTCCCCACGCTCGTGACGACGAGCTTTTTTGTCCGCGAGGGCCATCGCAGTGCGGTCTTGGGCATGCTCACCCGCCAGCGTTCCCTCGGGAAAACGTATCAGGTCATCGACGGCTCTCCCTCTCCGGAGATGCAACGGCTCCTCGAAAAGTTCGGCTACGTTCATTCCGGTAAGCGACGGCAGTATCTTTTCCCCACTTCGCGCCTCGGCGGATCGGGGGCGCGGGCTCTCCTGCGGCTGGCGGGCTGGAGCTTTGCTCTTCCGTCTGCGCAAGGCACCACCGTGAGCAATGATCCGGCAACCCTTTCCCTCATTGCAGCCCCCCGCGATGGCCGGGTCCACCGTCGGCTCAGTGTCGAGTCCCTCCAGTGGCTCACCCGCGTTGGCTCGGTGCGGCGTCGGTTCTTCGGGCTCCTCGACGAAGGAGGCGCTCCGCTCGCCTACGCCATCGGCATGTATAAGGAAAAGCCCGGGGTTAAAGCCTGTCTCCTCATGGACTACGAGGATCTCCATCCGGAGCGCAAGGGGCTCGCTCTTCTCATTCGCGCGCTCCTCGACGATCCGTCGGGGAGCGGTCTCGAGCCTGCTACCGGCGTGATCCTTCTCTCTCTCTTCGAGCCGGACGCGCCCACCGCCCCGCCCGGGCGCGCCCGCGACTCCCTCCTTTACTACCACCTCCCACCCGCCTGCCGTGATCGTGAAAAAGCCTGCCGTCCCTTCGAGGGCGACCTGCCCCTGATCTGACTTTGTTATTGATTGTGAAAGACGAAACCCTCCGTATGAAGTGTCTCTGGCTCACCCGTAAATACCCGCGCCCCACCAACAGCGGGGAACTCATTTACTCGAACGGACTGATCCGTTCCTTCGCGAAGACTGCGGTCGATCTTACCGTGCTCGCGCATGACAATGACGAGGCCCCCGTCGGCGATGGCAGCGAAGCCAGTTCACACATCGACGAGGATCGCGTCGAGTGGCGACTCGGCAGTCCCGTGCTCGGCTCGCGCCTCAGCAGCCTCTTCACCCGCTACCCGAGTGATTCGTGGCGATTGAAAAACGGCGGCCCTGAAAAAGCCCTCGTCGATGCCCTCGCCAACGAGCATTGGGATGTGATCATCATCGATCACGCTGCGATCGGCTGGGCACTCGGTCCGATCCGGAAACGCCGTCGTGCCACCGGCATCAAGGGCGACCCGCTCCTCGTTTACGTCTCGCATAATCACGAGGCGAAAGTCCGCCGCGCGGTCGCTAAGCACTCTACCGCGATCCTCCCGCACAAGCTGGCCCTGCAACTCGATGCGGAAAAATACGCCCGACAGGAGGAGGCGCTCTGCCGCGAGGTCGATCTCGTCACCGCCATAACCGGCACTGAAGTCGAAGCGTATCGCGAGAAATTTTCCCGCCAACGCTACCTCTGTCTCACGCCCGGCTACGAGGGCACGGCTTTCACGGATCGCGAGATCACCGCCGCGACACCGCGTCGTGTCGTCATGTCAGGGTCTTTTGAGTGGATCGCCAAGCGGATCAATCTCGAGCGTTTTCTAGAAAAGGCCTCCGTCCCGCTCACGGCGGCGGGGATCCAGTTGCAGATTGTAGGCAAGACCGAGGAGAACTTCCGGGCGGCGATGCGGCTGCGTTTTCCCGCCGTCGATTTCGTCGGCAGCGTGCCCGAGATGACGCCCTATCTGCTCGAATCGAGGATGGGGCTCATCGTCGAGGAATTCGGCGGCGGCTTCAAGCTGAAGACCCTCGAGTATATCTTCCATGGCCTCCCGCTCGCCGGGCTCGACCACGCGGTCGAGTCGCTCCCGCTGCGCAGCCCGGAGAATATCCTGCTGAAGCCCGACACCGATTCCCTCCTCGAGTCCATCAGTTGGGTCATCGACGACTTCGACACCCTCAACCGCATGCGTCGCAGCTCCCTCGAGATCTGTCGGGAAGAATTCCGCTGGGAAGACCGGGGGCGCAAACTCCACGAGGCTCTTCGCGAGATGCGCGGCGTCGCTCTCGCTTGTTAGAGTAAAGAGGGTCCGGTGCAGGGCCCGACCCTCTCGAGCGATCGGCTCAGTCGGGGATCTCGTCGTGCTTGAGCAGGTAGTAGGCGCTCTGGACGACATTGAGCCCGTAGTTGGCGATCAGTTCGAACTGGTTGTTCATGTCGATCGTGAGCATCTCGGTCTTCACCGAGTCGGCGGTCTCGGCCATGCGCTTCATCGCCTGTTTGTTGAACTGCTTGCGCAGCTTGTCGGTTGCCTTTTCAATCTCCCGGGCTTGCTGGAGTTTGGCCTCGGAGGCACCGGTAACGAGGACTTCGGAGTAGAGGTCGATCAGCTCGACAATCTTCGTGGCGAAGATGATGACGTTGTCAGTGGCCTCGTCGCCGAAGGCGCGGCCCTTGATATACTTGCGCTGGGTGATCTGGATGAGCCGGTAGATCGCGTCCGAGATTTCCTCCAACTCCGAGACGATGCGCAGCATGCGAGTGACAGAGCGGGCGTTATCCTGACTGATCTCGGCCGCAGAAGTGCGCACGAGATACTCGGTGATGTCGTGGGTGAGGACGTCGGCTTCATCCTCGAGTGCCTTGAGTCGTTTGACTTCGCTACTGAGGTCCGCAGCGGGATTTTTGAAGACTTCGAGATAGCCGAGGAACATGTCGCGGGTGATCCCGGCGAGCTCACGAGTCGAGTTTTCGGCTTCTGGTAGGTTCAACTCGCCGAGATCAACCATGCCGCCCGAGATGAAGCGGAGGCGGTGTGTTTTGGGCTGCTCGTCAGGCTTTTCCTTTACGATACGGGTGACGATACTGGCGATTCGGGGTACGAAACCGATGAGCAGGATGATGTTGGCAAGGTTAAAGAGCGAGTGGAAGATCGCGAGATGGAACCCGATGTTGGCGGTGTGGTCTTTTCCCTGCCAGCTTTCCGGGAGTTGCGAACCCAGCCAGACCACGAGCCCGGTGAAGGGGTAAAAGATCAACAACATCCAGAGCACCCCGATGACATTAAACAAAAGGTGCGCCCTCGCGGCGCGCCGGGCGTTCACGGTGGTGCCGATGGAGGCGAGCCATGCTGTCACGGTGGTGCCGATGTTTTCCCCGAGGACGATGGCGGCAGATTCTTCGAAGCCGATCCAGCCCTGGATCGCGAGGGTTACGGTGATAGCCATGGCGGCGGAGGATGACTGCACGACGAGCGTGAGGAGGATCCCGAGGAAGAGGAATACGAGAATGGAGAGGTAGCCTTTTCCACTGAAATTCCCGATAAATTCCTGCATGTTCTGCGCTTGTGCCTGCAGGGCGAGGTCGGTGCTGGAGAGCATCCCTTTGACATCGGGAACGGTCTCTTTGAGAAGAAAGAGGCCGTAAAAGAGGAGCCCGAATCCGATGAGGACTTCCCCCATGTTCTTCCACCGGTTTCTCCCGATGAAAAAGAGCGGGAGACCGACGCCGATGATGGGAACGGCGATATCAGAGAGGGAAAATTTCCCGATCGTGGCGATAATCCAGGCCGTCAGGGTAGTTCCGAGATTGGCTCCCATGATGACCCCGATGGACTCCACGAGAGTGAGAAGGCCCGCATTCACGAAGCTGACGACCATCACTGTCGTGGCCGAGGAGGACTGCACCAGGCTGGTGATGAGCATGCCGGTGAGCACGGCGGTAAATCGATTGTGCGTCATCTTCGCCATCACTTTGCGCATCCCGTCGCCGGCAGTGCGCTGGATGCCCTCACTCATGACCTTCATCCCGTAGAGGAAGACGCCGAGTGAGCCGAGAATTTTGAGAATGAAAACGAGGGTATCCATGCGATGCGCCCGACAGTAGCCACTCCCGGGGATCTGACAAGATCGTCACATGGAAAACTCGTATTTTCCGCAAAATAGGGGCTGAATATCAACCTTTATTAACTACTTCGAAGGCCAACGGCGGAGCAGAAGCATGGAATTGTGCCCTCCGAAAGCGAATGCCGCAGAGAGAGCGACGGAGTCACCGCACCCATCCCCGTCACCAACAACTCGGCGCAGGGGGAAAGCGGGTGGAATGGAGGGGCTGCGGGTCATCTCTAGCCGACGCTCGGGAGGACTCCCGCACGCATCTTGCCTTGGTCACTCTCATGAAACGACGGCGTTTCCGCGATGGCGAGGGATAAATGCCCGGAGGGCAGAATGTTCCCGGTCACGAGGGGATTTCACAGGCTTTTCACGGTCTCTTCACACGCGGTTCATGGAAGCGGAGCAGATTGTTGCTGTGAAAGAGATACTGGAGAAAATCGCCGATGACTGGAAGCGTCTGACCCGCGGGGAGTCGGATCGTCTTCCCGCCTGGCTCCAGGGCTCCGGTGCGGAGACTCGGCTTGGCCTCTGCCTCCTCACCATCCTCGGCGGAGTCGGGCTCTATGGCGCGAGCGTGGGCCTGTGGCGCTCGCCCGTGATGGCATGCTACGTGGCGGTGAAGCTGCCCTGTATCATCTTTCTCACGCTGGCGGTGAACGGCATGATCAATGGCATGCTCGCCCAGTTGCTCTCAGCGGGGCTTTCCTTCCGCCAGACAGTGCAGGCCATCCTATTGTCCTTCACTGTCTTCGCGCTGATCGTGGGTTCGCTCAGTCCGATCACCTTCGGCATGGCGCTCAATCTGCCCGGGCCCGATGAGGCGGGCGCTGCGGCGGCGCATCGTCAGTTGCTCCTTTTTCACACTGCCTTGATCGCTTTCGCCGGGATCATCGCGACGGGCAAGTTGCTCGGGATCCTGCGGCACTACACGGGCAGTCGCCTCGTCGCGCGTCGTCTTCTCATCGCCTGGCTCGCGGGGAATCTTTTCGTCGGGGCTCAAGTCGGCTACATCCTGCGCCCTATCTTCGGCAGCCCGGGACTTGCGATCCAGTTCCTGCGCCCCGATGCGATGAAGGGAAATTTTTACGAGACGGTCTGGTGGGCGATCCGCGAGACTTTTTGAAACCCTGACAATAACATCATTATGAAGAACGAAGAGGAACCCGATACCAACCCCAATGACACGGAACCCGCCGCTGAGAGTTCACCGGTAATGCCGCCCCCGATCCCGGTGGCCGGGGTCTCATTCGCTAACACGATCGACGCTCTCCTGAAGCGTCCGCTCGCGCTCCTGCACCAGTTGCAGCAGGAGGAAGGCACGAGGGTGGGCCGTCATCTGCTAGTCCTCTCGATCACCTGTCTGGGGATCTTCGGCTTCATCCTCGGTCTCTCCTCGGGGGATCGGCAGCTCTGGAGTGCGCCCTTGAAAATCATCACCGGAGTGGCGGTGAGCGGGCTCATCACGCTGCCGAGCTTCTACATTTTCAGCTGTCTGAACGGTCTCGATGTCAGCCTGCGCTCGGTCGCGGGAGTACTCGGGGCCTCGCTCGCGCTCGTGAGTCTGCTCCTCATCGGGCTGGCTCCAGTGCTCTGGATCTTCACACAGTCGACCGACTCGCTCGTCTTTCTCGGGATCCTCTCGCTGCTGTTCTGGGGTGGCTCGCTCGCGTTTGGTCTCGGTTTGATCTTCAGGGGATTTGACGCATGCGGAATTAAGGGCGGGGAATACCTGAAGATCTGGGCCGCTATTTTCACCCTCGTGACCCTGCAAATGTCCACGGCGCTGCGGCCCATCATCGGCGAGGCGGAGACACTTCTGCCACAGGAGAAGAAGTTCTTCGTCCATCACTGGATGGACGAAATCTCGAACGCGAGTGACTGAACTGGCTACGAGATAGCAATATGGACACCCGACCGCCGATGTGACCGCTACCTTTAGAGCAGGGGGCGGCTGATGCGGCCACCGCAGTCTTCGCCACCATCGTGGAGACCATACCTGCCCGGGTGCTCCGCGCGGGTGTTCCGCGCGGCGCTGCTCACCGATCCGCCTGAAGGCAATGCTTGAGAGCCCGGCCAGGTTATGAACTCCCCCTTCCCAGTCGCGACGCCGACCCTAACCTCACCATTGACAGTCGAAAGAACGAATTCGCCCATTTCAATTCTTTCCTCAACAAACTCACTCTGCCCCTTAAACTAATCAAGTGGCAGCTTCTCGTGACTCACGAATTCGTCGTCAATTATTGGGTTTTCGGAACTTGGGGGGGCGTCGCTATCGACCTCATTATTCGTTTGAGGGTGCTCCTCCCCACTTTCTGAACTATGCGCTCTTTCTGGATAGCCCACATCAACCTCGGTAGAAAGTCCAGGTGATTCGACCGGTGAAGACGGCTCAGAACACCGTACAAAAAGCAAAATTGAAAGGTAGCTGATTTTCTTCATTGCACTCTTTGCCGTAGCCGGACTTTTTGGGAGGCGGGGACAGGGAACCAATATCCAAAGAGTGCCGAACAGACGGAAGTCGTGTCATAGAAGTTCACAGGGCCGAGAGTAATAATCACGGAAACTGTCGTCAATCTCGCCCACCCACTTTGCATCCTACCACCGCCACAATCGACTGCTCCCGCGCCGTTCCGGATTCGCCGATTTACCGCCCTGGGGCTGGCCTCTGTGAGCTGAGCTCGAAGAGGCCGGATTGCGCTTTCGCGCGGCTATGGGTGCGTGTTAGGTCAATGTTAGATTTGGAATTGGTTCCCTGACACCGTCTCCCTGACGCCGTCTCCCTGACGCCGTCTCCCTGACGCCGTCTCCTGACCCCGTCTCCCGGGCTTAAAGTGGCCTCTGAGTTTCTAGAACCACCCGATGTCGTGCTGGCGATGGTCGCACGTAATGTAATCTTAGAGGTTTCCTCTCGCCAGATCGAGCACTCCGACGACGCCCATTACGGGAAAACCGCAGCCTGCGGACTGGCCCGAGGGTTGTGGATAAGCGGCTTGGTTTTCCGGCGTATCCATGAGCTTGACGCTGGTTCCGTCGATGGCTTTGAGACGGAGGCCATGCCAGAGATGATGGCCCTCGACTCTTGCCTCGGCGAAGCTCTCGACCTTCTTGTGAACTTCGTCGAGAACTTCGTCAGGGAGTCGAAGACGCGCCTTGCAGTAGGCCGAAGTGTCGAAGGTCGGCCGGGACTCACCATTCGTTTCGCACCATCCCTCGACCAGTGCGAGTGCCTTGGCGCAGGACTCGTTCGGTTCGAGGAATTGAGATAGCCAGGCCCAGAAAACCACGGTCTGGGTAAAAATACACTCGCGAAGATCGGAGGTGATCGAGGCCAGCCATTGGCCATGGACGAATCGATGACCTCGTCGCGCTTCTCGCGGAGAATCTCGAGTTGACGGCGACGCGGGCTGCCTTGAAGTTTTGACGAGAAACCCGGCAGGAATGGGGGAAGTTTTCTCATACCCTGCCACACCCATAATGCCGGGTTTTTCATGCACTTTTTTGTCGAGCACGGGCCTTAATTCCGTGCCATTCACGGCTGACCCCTTTCGCAGAATTCCCGTCAGGAATGCCAATCAACGTAAAGCGTGTCTTCAGTTGCCGCGCTAGCAGGGTCGAACCGTGTTGCCTGCGAGGCTGTTTCGAGAATCAGCTCCCGTGCGAGGTAAAGTGAATTGAGCAGATCGTCCAATTGTTCAGACCTTCCAAAAGGCAGCGGGAGCTCCATCTCTCTTGTCTCGACCTGAATAAAATAATTCTTTACGTCTCTTGCGGGAATGTTCTCGACGATCATCCTAAAAACACGCGGCAAGTAGTTTTGGTATTCATCTCTTGCCTCCGGCCTTCCGGCGACACCCATAGGGTCCCAAATGTAATGAAGCAATTCGTCAACTCTTTGATAAAGCATTGCGTGATCCGATGGTAGCTTTGATTTCATCCAATGGTCTCTGATGATCGATATTCGTCTCCAGGTTGCTATTATGCTATGGGGTGAAACCCTCCCCTCGGCTCATCCCGCCATTGCGTCGATAAAGGCAATCGTATCTCCTCCCGCCGGTGAAGGAGATGAGCCACCGCGAGAGAGATTAGGCAGATCCGTCGGCTCGGTTCTTTCGCCTGGCGTTTCGTCTTCGCTTGCACGCTGCATTCGATAATGCCGTTCTCGATAGCGTGGCGCGTGAGCCCGGCCGTGTTGTAAATGTTGGGTTCTTCCATGACTTTATGTCGATGTTTCGGAACCGTCTTGATACTGATCTACATCTTTTCCGCGGTTTCCTTGTTTGCACAATTCGTGGTGCAGAAAATTCTGCCGCAAAAACCCGGCGTGACGATGCTTTCCGGGCCTTCTTGGGCGTGTGGTGAGGCCGGTTTCGACGAGGTTCGAATCAGTCTCGCTGTCCTACCGAACCTGATAAATCGCACGTTGGGGCTATTATTTCCTTGACTGAGGCGTCGAGCTGGAATTTTTTTATACCTCGCAACACCCCGATTCACCAGTCTTTCACCCTTTGTTCCAGCCCGCCTTCGAAGCATTCGCGGCCTCCGAGACCCGCTACCTCTGCCATCGCATCCCCGACGAAGACTACCATGCCGCCGCCGTCCACGACCCGAAGCGGCTCGACAGCAGCGGCACGATGCGCAAAGAAGCAACCGGGCATTTCTTCCTCCTCGATTTGCGGACGCATTTCCTTTCCCATCTCACCGGCACAGATCAGAGTGGAACCCGCAAACGCGAACACGACATGCACGCGATGAAGCGTCTCCCCGTCGATGCTCTCCGTGGTGGCCAACCCAAGGGGACGAAAGTGATCCTCGCTTGGGACAAGGCGGGGAT